>Ga0163150_10000120_pt1 | contig 135827 bp, 107 predicted proteins | sample OliLakLV19P2IB_FD_148628 | JGI IMG/M metagenome (GOLD analysis project Ga0163150, IMG submission 148628) | Freshwater microbial mat bacterial communities from Lake Vanda, McMurdo Dry Valleys, Antarctica - Oligotrophic Lake LV.19.P2.IB | ecosystem: Environmental > Aquatic > Freshwater > Lake >... | reverse complement strand
GGCTAGGGGATGGGGTCGGGTAATTCTGCTGCAATTTTCTATTCTATTTGAATCGTTAGCCAACCGGTAGCGCGAGCGCGATTCTGACGATTACGCGGTCGGGAGACACAAGCTGCCGCGAATCGCTGCATTTTTTGCTGGAAATCACCCAGTCACCACAGGAAAATGAAGACATTCCTGGCTTGCTCTTCCCCTCCTCCCCATGCGACGCGATGGTTATGGGTGTCTTCCTCACCAACGGATATCGCTGCTTGCTCTGCACGATGGTTGTCGTGCTGGGGGGTATCGCGCGGAGTGAGGGTGGCGTGCAAGTGACCACCAAAGCGGGCCGCACGCTCGCCGGTGAAATCGACAGCCGCAGCGATCAAGACACTCTCTGGATTCGCATCACCGAAGGCAACATCATTCTCACCACCTCATTGGCTTGGTCTGAAGTTCTGACTGTAGAACTTGAAGGGAAGTCCATCGAAGTGACCGAACTTTCACGGAACTTCATGGAATATGCGACCGTGGCTCCCGCGACTTTTCTGACCGAATTTGAGCAGACGCCGCGAGAAAATCTCTCGGTCGTTCATCCACTGGGTGCCTTCAGGAAATCGGCGCTCGCGAGTATCGAAATTGAAGCCGGGCTGATTAACCTCGACCGCACGGTGGAGCTCGACGGTCTGCTGGTGGCACTGGCCGTCTTTGATACCCATGGAGTTGCCGTGCCCGTGCGAGGTTCGTTGAGTGCCCGGCTGATTGTGCAGCGGACCGACCAGCACACGGGTAGAATTGGTTTTCAGGAATTTCAACGCTGGTCAGTTCCCGTTGTGGAAAAGAACTTTATTGATGGTATAGCCGAACTGCCGTTGCGGTTTCGCCGTGCCTCTCCCGATTTTGATTGGGAACTCTGCTCGTCGGCGATTCTGAATGTTCGCTTGGGAGTGACGGGACAGGGAAATTTCGAAGCGAGTTTGCCTGTGACAATCCGCGAAGTGAATCCACTGCGGGACGAAATGCAGAATTTGCTTGGCTCACGGTTCTATCGAGATGAGCTGACTCACAACACGCGGCATGATGGCACGCGGTTGTTGCACCAGGGATATCGGCCCTCGCCTTAAACGACGGGCAAGGCCATGGCGAGGCCAGGTATGTGACAGTAGTTGTGTTCATGGAACACAACGCAGCCGCCCCCTGCTGCTGAAGCGGAGCTCAAGGCAGCTTCGATATTGCGTAGAATTGTGCCCGCTTGTTCGTTGCGGCCCACTTCGGTGACGCCGATGCTCACCGCGTAGGAAAGCCCTGGATACTGCACGTCACGATAGTTCGAGGCCCGAGTGCAGAGTCGTCGCAACGGAAAGGCAGCCCCTTGCACGGCGGTTGAGGGCATCAAAATGGCAAAACAATCGCCACTGTATCGCACCACCAAATCGGTTTCGCGAAGCTCTGAAACAATCATTCGTGCGATTGTCGCCATCAGACTCTTTTGCGTGCGGGGTTGGCTATCGGGAGTGGCCGTATATTGGTCAACTTTCACGATAGCGGCCACGATGTCGATACCATAGCGATTCCGTTCGGCCGTGCGACGTCGAAGCTCCTCCAAGAGGACTCGCTGCGTGGGCAGGCCCGTTGTTTCGTCGGCAAACAGGTCGTTCTCGGAATCGCTCGCGTTCTCAATGGCAGCCAAATCATTGAGCTCAACGTTCATGTTGATGCCGTATTGTTGGCACGTTACGCCATCGTGGTAATAAACGCAGTCTCTGCCGGCTTCCTTCGCGGAATACAGGGCCGCATCGGCACGCTTTGTGAACGCAGCGGCTTCCTCGTCGGTCAGCAATTGCGATAGGCCGATGCTGACAGTCACCCGCAGCGTTAAGCTTTCGTAGGAGAAACGCTGCGCCTCGATCAGGCGGCGAATTCGCTCGGCAACGTCTTTGGCTTCTTCAAAATTGATCCCGGGCAGAATAATCGCAAATTCCTCGCCGCCATAGCGAGCCGCGAGATCGGCTTTGCGGATCGTGATCTGCAAGGTTTGTGCGACACCCTGTAAAACAGCGTCACCCGCGGAATGGCCGTAGCGGTCGTTGAGTTTCTTGAAATGATCGATATCGATGAGCACGAGAATGAGGGGCGTGCCGTCACGCTCCCATTGAGCAATTCGGCGATTCAGTTCAAATTCGTAAGCCCGGCGATTGGCAATGCCCGTCAGCGAATCGGTGAGCACGTCTTTTTTGTGAGCTTGGCGGAGGGTATCCAGGGCTTCGTGCCATCCGTCGCTCAGACGACCTACCGTCAGCGCGATCAGCAGCAATGTTGATGCCCACAGAATGAATACAATCAGCGTACGTAGGGGGATATCGGTGACAGATTCCTGGCCGAATTTCGGCAGGAAAATAATCGTTGCCGACAGGATGCAGAAGAGGGCCATCAATCGCGCGCGGTAGCCACCCAGGCAAAAGCCGGTTAGCACCACGGGTACGTAAAACAGGTGCAGTAGGACCGTGTCTTCCACGGCATAGGACCACATCACCAAGGTGACGCCCATGACGGCGACGACCATCAGGTTTTCCAAGAGCGACATTCGTTTGGATGACGAATTGGCGCTAATTTGAAGTGTTGAAATCATGCAGCGTGATCTTACGAGTCAGAACATCAGCTTAGGGAGATAATTGGCCACTAAAAAATGACCAGGGCGACCGAGGATTCCCCCAGGATTCTCTCCTTAAACGTAGGTCGCTGGAGCCGAAAAAACCCGGAAAAATTACTAACAAATCCTTGTGATTCGTTGCTGATATGAAATGCGGTGAGCTGTCAAAATCGCTACCGCTAGCAACTGCGGCATAAACGTAAGTAATTTGCGAGTTGCCGTAAATCGACTCGAAGGAGTGGGTGCTCACGGATACGTTCTTACGTTCGCGGTTCACCACACTCGGGTTACGTAAATTTGTAAGGGTGGTACTCGACTCTGGCGGCAATCCGATCAGTATTTTCGTTAAGAAACACTAAATAGGTCATTCTTAAGGGTTTATGAAGGTTCGATGCTCGGTCGTTCACCCCAATCCAGGATCGAAATTTTTTTGTGGAATTGCTTTTGTGATCGACTCGTCGCCCGCTTACAATAAGTGCCACGTGAACTGTCAATGCTAGGCACTAGCTGCAGTTCGGAAGTTGTGAGCGGACTGTCTTAAGCAGCGCTTGGGGTAAAAATTTCATCTTGTCCAAACCGGGGAATGTATTATGTTCCGCAATGCTTTGCAAAAGCGTCTCAGAATAGAATGTCTGGAAGAGAAGATCGCCTTGGCGGCGAATTTGACCGTCGATGTCATTGACGGAGATCTGGTTATTACCGGAGATGCCGAACCGAATTCCTTTTTGCTGGAGAAAACTTTCAACGAACTAGACGGACAATTCAGAATAGTCAATCGCGGTCCTCTGGGGGATACGATTAATGGTGATACCAATCAGGAGTATTTCGTCTCGGGAGTGACGCGGGATATCGTCATTAATTTGGGCGAAGGCGATGATAAAGCACGTATCTATGGCTTCCCTCTGATTGACGGATCATTGGATTTGAATGTTCCTCGCGATCTGGTCATCAATGCCGATGGTGGCAACGATCAAATTTACCTTGGCATCACCGAAGACTTCGATTTTGGCACCACGTTCTCCGGCCCCGTCAACGTGGGTCGTGACCTCACTATCAATGGAGGCGCCGGTGACGAAATTGTCTGGACGACCGACATCAATGTCGGAGACGATCTAACGCTCGTTGACACTCAGGGCAGTATCGACTACCAGAATCTCTTCGGATTCGAGTTCCTTTCTGGAGATCGCTCATACGTCGCCGACAATTATTCGGTGGTGACGGGTTCTGGCAACGACGTTGTGGGTGTTGTCGATACCGTCGTTGGTGGTAACGTGTCGCTGTCTTTGGGAGGCGGCGATGATCTAGGAGTCGTGCTCGTTTCCGAAATTGGCGGGGGCGTTGCCATGAGTTTGGGCGCCGGTTTCAACGAAGCTCAAATTGAACAATTGACTGTCGGCGGCGGCGTCGGAGTCGTTGGTTCCGGCACGAACAATATCTTTGTCGCCGGGGTCACGGCCAACACCGTAACCGTAGTGACTGGCAGTGCTAACGACTCTGTTCAGTTTTTCTCGGTGACGGCCGGGATGGCCACCATCGCGACTTTTGGTGGGGCGGACTCAGTTTCTCTTACTGACTCGGCCTTTGACCTGCTCATGGTCCATCTCGGCGCTGGAAGCGATGAGCTGACTCTGCAGAATGTAGATGTTAGCGTGTTGGCCCTCCTCATTGGTGGCGGCGGGACGGACACATTTAACGACCTGGGTGACAATGATCTCAACTTGCTCTTGGATCTCGGTTTCGAGATTTTCAATTAAGCGGCCCAACGATACCGTAGAAAAAAGTTTTGACCGAGCCCCGAGGGATTTTTCTCTCGGGGCTTTTGCTTTGAATGAAGCGAATTCTAGGGTGCCATGTCGATAAAATCCGCTTGATACATGGGCATGTAGCGGTAATAGACTTCGAGCGTGAGAATTGCGAGCGTCGTTGTGTACAGCCGCCCACCACGGTCGCTCCAGGCTTCGTCGAAGTACCAACTGCCGTCCTCGTGGCCGTCCTCGGCTTGTGTCTCGACAAGATAATTCCGCATCCGAGGGTTCCAGCGTTTCCAGCCATTACCTCCCACATGGTGCAATACCTGGCTGGTGTAGTAATTGAAATACATGTTGCTGTTGCGAGGTTGCTCATTACCTAGCTGGGCGGCACCCTTCAGCAGCGGTGGGTGGTTGCGCGGCCACCCCAGCATGAGTCGGCCATACAACCCCACGGCGGTCATCGACGGACGTTTGGAGGAAGGCTGTTGATAACCGTACGTTGCCCCTTTTTCATCCTGCAAGCTGTCGATGAATTCGCTCGCGCGATACCAAACATGGCGGGGCACCTCGAGCCTACCTAGCACGCCGCTCTTGAGGGCCATCAGTTGCCAGCCCGTGACCGAGAGATCGCCGGGTTGCTTGGGTTCGTACCGCCAACCCCCGGCCTCATTCTGAGCAAAGGCAATGAAATCCACGGCCTTTTGAGCGGGGCCTTTTAGACTCGAATCATGTGTCATCGCATAAGCCTCGCAAAGCGCGAGCGACGCGATCGCATGGGAGTACATGTCGCCGCTCTTACGGACCAACAAAATATTATCGATCGGATTGGAAGTCACTGACACGTCCCGAAGGTCACCTCCATCGGAAGTTATGACCATTTTGTTGATCAGGTAGTACAACGCTTTATCAACAACTTCTTGGTACGGACCTTCCCGATGCGTGTAACCGGCCCCCAAAAAACATAACAGCGACAAGCCTGTTGAGGCCGTGTTCGATTCCATGACGCCCGGATTGCGGCATTGATTCGCACATTGGGGACAGTGCTCGGGATCCAACAGAAAGGTCCAACTGCCGTTTTCCGCTTGATGTTCGGCAAGCCAGCGCAGGCCTGCTTCGACCGCGGCTTCGCTCGCCTCGGAACCGCCCCCTGCAAGTGCTGTCCCGCGCCGGTTCTCCAGGCTCCGACCTTCAAGTCCACCCCCTGGCAGCGCGAGCGGCGAGCCAATTTCTTCAAACGATGTGGCTAGATCGTCAACCGAGGCCATCGCACTCGGGGCCAACAACGGTGGCGCAACATCGGTGAATTCGCTGCCGATGGTGAGATCAGGTAGCCCCATGGGTGTGGGAGCATCGTTAATGTCCGTGGTTTCATCGCCGATTGATTCCATCGTGTCGAGTTCCACGTCGAGTTCATCGCTGATTTCGGCTGGCTCGACCGAGCCTTCAAAAATCCAATCCGGCCCAACCCCTGGCTGCACGATGGTCACCAAAGAGAGCAGTAGCACGATGGTGACATGAGTCACGCCGCTAGCAATCCAGGAACTCGACTCGCCGTCGAGAAGCCACGCTTTGACCCAAGCCAGCCAAGAATTCTGGACTTTCGTTTCGAGGGGCGGGTTGGCAGATGCGGGCACACGGACCTCGGGTGCGTATCGCACCGAGGAAAGGGCCGGAGTTGGATTTTCAGCATGCAGGGGGTTCATGACGAACGCCTCGGGCGCCTTGGTCATGGCGGGTCCGGGTGAGAAACCGAATTTCTGTTCCACACGTCTTTTAAGAATAGGGCCAGATTTAAGAATAGAGGCCAGCGGCCATTGGCCAAAGGCCCAAATCCTGGGCAAATCCGGCTCCCCACAGCTAGTTTGCCCAGTTTCAATTATAACCCACGGACTTGTGGTATTCTTTCGTCTGATTTCACCACTGGAAGAAACGGAGCGAAACTCATAGAATCTGGAGTTTCGGCTCGGCTCGACACCCTTGACCAATAGGGGGGTTGGCCGCAGTTGTGTTCATTCGATTGGGTTACTGAGTATTTACGATGGCTAAGAAATCTGGCAAGCGCAAGAAAAAAGTCGAAACCGTCTTCCTGGTTTGCGAAGAAACCGGTGATTACAACTACACCATCCGGCGCAAATTGGGGGGCGAGAAGCTGAAGCTCAAGAAGTATTCTCCCCGTTTGCGGAGGCATACGGTACACAACGAGAAGAAGAAGTAGCGGCTGACGGTTAAAGATCAGCCGCGGGGCGCTAGCCCCCGGTTTTTTGTCGCTCCAACCGTGGGCTAGCGCCCAACGGCTAATCCAAAAATCATGGTCCATTCATTGAGGGGTCAGGTTTCATTGAGGGGTCAAGGACGACATGGCCAAGCGCTGGCGGATTGCGACTCACGATGCACACGACGTTGCGACTCTAGAGCGAGCGGCGGGCGTTCCCAACGTAGTTGCTCAATTACTGCTCTCGCGCGGCATTACCGATCCGCTCATGGCACGGCAATTCGTCGAGCCGAAGCTCACCGGCCTGCGCGAACCAGCGGAACTTCCCGGCGCAATCCAAGCCGCCGAAATTATCTTCGCCGCGATTGAGTCCAAACAACGGATCACGATTTACGGCGATTACGATGCCGACGGCATGACCGCCACGGCGATTCTCTTTCGCTGCTTGAAGCTGCTCCACGCGGAAGTCGATTTTTACATTCCCCACCGCATCGACGAAGGTTACAGCCTCAACGCCGAAGCGCTCGAAAAGCTCGCCGCCCAGGGGACACAGTTGGTTGTGACCGTCGATTGCGGCGTGGCAAGTGTTGCCGAAGCCAGGCGTGCCCACGAGTTGGGGCTGACGCTCATTATCACTGATCACCACCAATTGGCCGACGAATTGCCCCCTGCCGCGGCAATTGTGCATCCCGGCTTGCCGCACGATCCGTATCCCTTTCCTGGCCTGTGTGGTGCTGCCGTGGCCTTCAAAGTCGCCTGGGCCGTCTGCCAGCGAGCGAGTGGCGAGCAAAAGGTTTCCGAGCGACTACGGAATTTTTTGTTACAAGCAGTCGGCCTCGCCGCGATTGGCACGGTCGCCGACGTCGTGCCGCTTGTGGATGAGAACCGCATTTTGGTTCGCTATGGCTTGGGGTGCCTGAGAACGCAGCCCACCGTGGGGATCGCGGCGCTCATGCGTTCCACGAAATTACATGAAAAATCACGCCTCGATGGCGATGACCTGGGTTTCACGATCGGCCCACGGCTGAACGCCGCCGGTCGGTTGGGGCAGGCGGAGCTTGCGATTGAGCTTCTTACTACGGAGAACCAACAACGGGCGGAAACAATTGCCCAATTCATGGAAGAAATGAACCTGCAACGCCAAGCCCTAGAACGCAGCATGACCCGAGCGGCCATGAAACAGGCGCGCACCTTTGGCGATCCAGAAATGGCTCCCGCTCTTGTTTTGGCTGACCACGAGTGGCACGCGGGGGTGATCGGCATCGTCGCTGGCCGCATGGCGGAAAAATACAATTGCCCCGTGGTGATGATTGCCAATGACCCGCTCGGCGTAAAACCAGGAATTGGTTCGGCCCGCAGCGTGCCGGGATTCGATCTCCATGAAGCACTCGCCGAGTGCGGACACTTACTGGAGAGCCACGGCGGTCACGCGGCGGCGGCAGGCCTGCGAGTCACGCCGCAAAATCTCGCTGCTTTCCGCAAAGAGTTTTGTCGCATTGTCGCTGAGAAACTTTGTGACGCGGAACGCTCCTTGGAACTCTTGGTCGATGCCGAGGCTTCGCTCCAAATGCTGACTCGGCAGATTGTCGAGCAAATCGAAAATCTCGCCCCTTTTGGAAACGGCAACTCACGCCCGCTGTTCTGTGCCAGCGACGTGCATCTCGCCGGAGATCTGAAACGGATGGGCTCCACAGGCAAGCATCTGTCGATGATGTTCGACCAATATGGCGTGAAAATGCGGGCCGTGGCCTTCGGCGGTGGCGATTGGGAAGAAGAACTCTCCCGGGTCGACGGGCCGATGTCGATTGCGTTTCGACCCGTCATCAACAACTTCCGCGGCCGCGTAACTGTTGAGATCCATCTGGCGGATTGGCGTGTGGAATAATAATTTAACCGCCGATGGACGCTGATTAACGCAGATATTTTTTGTCCGCGTTTATCTGCGTCCATCTGCGGTTTCAAAAATTACGATCGCGCGTATTTGTGAAACCGCTCTTTGAGGTCGAGTGTCACGGGGCCCGGTTTGCCAGTGCCGATGGCGCGGTCGTCGACCTTCACGACGGGAATCACTTCCGCGGCCGTGCCGGTGAGGAAGCACTCATCGGCCACATAGACATCATGCTTAGTAAGGGAGATCTCTTTCACTTCGATGCCCGCAGCGAGGGCCAGTTCGATGACGGCTTCGCGCGTGACACCGGCGAGAATCCCCGCATCGAATGGTGGAGTGAGCAACACGCCGTCCCGCACCAAAAAAATGTTATCTCCCGTACATTCGGCAACTTCACCCTTGTGATTGAGCATGAGCGCTTCGACGCAACCCGCTTTGAGGCCTTCGATCTTGGCGAGAATATTGTTGAGATAATTGAGCGACTTGATTCGCGGGCTGAGGGCCGAGGGATGATTTCTTGTGATACTCGTGGTGATGATTTCCAGGCCTTGCTCGTACATTTCTTTGGGATACAAGGTGATGGAATCCGCGATGATGATGATCTGGGGATTGCTACAGCGATTGGGGTCGAGCCCCAACGTGCCGGCGCCGCGCGTCACGACGGCACGGATGTAGCCGTCGGTAATGCCGTTCTTCTTGACGGTTCCGTTAATCGCCTCGGCCATCTCGGGTTGCGACAAGGGGATTTCCAAGCAAATCGCGTGGGCCGATTCATAGAGCCGACGGACGTGTTGCTCCAGGCGGAAAACCTTGCCGTTGTAGCTGCGTAACCCTTCAAACACGCCATCGCCATACAGCAAGCCGTGATCGAAAACGCTGATTTTCGCTTCTTCCGGAGCGAAGAACTTGCCATTGATAGAGATTTGTCGAGACATAAATTCTTGTTTGTACGAATGGAAAGCGATCAATACTCTCGCAAAGGCGCGAAGGCGCGAAAAAAGAAACAACTCATTGCGCCTTCGCGCCTTTGCGAGAAACATACATCAGACGTTGGCTGGTCAACCTGGGTTCGCTACCCTCGTTGGATGCGGCCTTCGTCGAGCCGCACGATCCGGTCGGCCTGTTCGGCGATCCAAGGGTCGTGGGTCACCATGACTATAGTGAGCTTTTCCCGCTTGTTCAACTCGCGCAGAATCTGCATGATTTGCTCCCCCGTGGTGCGGTCCAAATTGCCGGTGGGTTCATCCGCAAGCAGTACGCGTGGCTTGGAGAGGAGGGCCCTGGCAATGGCGGCCCGCTGCATTTCCCCGCCAGAAAGCTCGCGCGGCTTGTGCTTGGCACGAGCGGTGATGCCCACCATTTCCAACAGCTCTTCCGCGCGACGCCGATGCTCGCCACGGCGGAGCCAATAGCTAAGCGTACTTTCGGCAATGAGTGCCGGGGCCAGCACATTCTCCAAGGCCGTCAACTCGGGCAGCAAATGGTAAAACTGGAAGATCATGCCGAAATGCTTGTTCCGGAGCAGGTCGCGACTGGCGCTCGGCAGATTATCGATGCGGTTGCCCTCGAAATACACTTCGCCGGCGTCGGGCTTGTCGAGCGTGCCCAGCAAATGCAGTAGCGTGCTCTTGCCACACCCGCTCGAACCGACAATCGCCAGGAATTCACCCTCGTAAATCGAGAGATCAATTCCTTGCAACACGGGAATGCCGAACGAGCCTTTTTGGTAACTCTTATAGAGTCCGCGCGTGGCAAGCTGCACCTGAGCCATCGCGGTCTGCGAGGCGAGTGCGGAACTACCTGCCACCCGTTGCGGAATCGCCCAAAAGTTTTCCTTCGGGGGGTTGTTAACGCTATTCATAACGCAAAGCCCTGACGGGATGGAGGTGAGCGGCACGCCGCGCGGGAAGAACGCTGGCCAAAACGGCGATGGCAATGGCCCCCAGGCAAATCCATGTGACCGTGAACGGATCGACAATCGTGGGAATCTTGTAGAAGTAGTAAACCGACGGGTCGAACACGGGCTGCCCCGTGATGCGTCCCAGCATGTCGGCGATTTCGTTGATGTTGGCAACAAACACTAGCCCCAGCACCATGCCCACGCCCGAGCCAACAATGCCGAGACTCAAGCCATAACCGAGGAAGATGCCCATGACCCCACTGCCTGAGGCACCCAGCGATTTAAGAATGCCAATATCGCGCGTCTTCTCCACGACGATCATGTAGAAGATCGCCAAGATGCCGAAACCTGCGACCGCGATAATCATGAACAGCAGCACGTTGAGCACGGCGGTTTCCATGTTCACCGCCGCGAGCAGCGGGCCCTGTTTGTCACGCCAAGTGCTGACCATGTAAAGCTGCGCGGGAAAGGCATTCCGCAGCTTGTCCCGCACTGCCTCGGCGTTGGCCCCGGGACGAAGTTTGATCTGAAGCGACGTGAATTTGCCGATCCCCGTTTCGGGGTCGATCATCCCACGACTGCGTTGCAGTTCCTTGAGCGGTACGAAAACAAAACTCGCATCGTATTCGCTCATTTTGCTCTCGTAAAAATCGACGATCGTGTAGAACTCGCTGATCGCTTCTGGAGGCAAGGAAGCCTTGGGGAAACTCACCCGCACGTCGTCGCCTGGCAACGCAACAAAGTGGTCACTTCCATCGGCCGCGCGGAAACCACACACGCCGATACCCAAAACGACGCCGACATGTTGTTCGGTTGCCATGTCAAAATCACGGCCCTGCGGTTCCGCTTCTGCGGTCAACTTCGGAGCAAAAGGGTTGGCGGATTGGTCGGTTGTTGCAGACGCCGAAACTAGCTCGCGTTGTTTTTTTAGCATCGCTTTGTGCTGGCGGTAGCTCCAACCCGCTTGCTCCATTTGCTGGCGAGGCTCTTGTTGACTCTCGTCGGGAACTTGATGGTCATAAACATCGTAGCCGCCCTGACGCAGCTTGAATTCGAGATGTTCCCGATTGGCGGGGTGCTGCAAGTATTCGCCGAAAGCACTGACGCTGGAGTAGCTAGCGTCGTCGATGCCTACCAGGGTAATCTGGCGAGTGAGTAGCTGTTGATTGATGTCGATGTACATCAGCGCTGGCACATGCACGGTGGGAGACATGCCAGCGATATCATCGCCAGCCACTTCGCGAATTTTGCGCATGTGGGCGTCAGCGTCGGCCACGCCATCCATCGAGTGGCTCTCGAAAATTAGATCGCCGAGCATTCCGTTGATACGGGCTTGCATTTCGTGAGTGAAGCCAGCCATAACGCTGTTGACCACAATCATGGTGGCCACGCCGAGCATGACGCTCACGATGCAAACGAGCGCGATGTAGCGCGTGCGCAGATAACGCCAACAAAGAAGCAGTTTGTACATGACCCATCCTTGGGCAAATTGTTTACCACGGAGAATAGTAGAAGTGTCATTCTGAAAGGAGTTCCACGACTTGAAGAATCTGGCTTCAAATCTCACTCACACGGCAATACGTGTTAGTGTTGCAAGCCAGATCCTTCGGTCGCTAAGGCTCTCTCAGGATGACAATTCTCCTCCGTGGTTAATTTCCTACATGGATTTTGCTTCCGGTCTCAGCAGTGGAAACAAAATCACATCCCTGATTGTTTGTGTGTTCGTAAGCAGCATCACCAGCCGATCGATGCCGATGCCCAAACCGCCAGCGGGGGGCATGCCATGCCGTAAGGCCCGCACGAAGTCAGTGTCCATCTTGGCCATGGAATCTTCCTCGCTCATGCCAGCCAATTGTGTGCGGAACAGCTCTTCTTGCAGGTCGGGATCGTTCAACTCGGTGTAAGCGTTGGCCACTTCCATGCCTCGGATGAACAACTCAAACCGCTCGGCAATGGCCGGATTATCGCGCTTTCGCTTGGTGAGCGGGCAGATGCTCGCCGGATAATCCATCACGAAAATTGGGCCCACGAGGGCGTCTTCAACCTTTTTTTCGAAGACATCGCTCTTGATCACGTCGGGATGCCGGCCAACAGTTTCGATATGCAGGGATTTTGCCAAGGATTCGATGCCCGCTGAAGCGGACATCGCCGTCGTATCAATACCAGTCGCTTCCTCAAACAGTTCCGCATAGGTACGGCGCTGGAACGGCGGCGTGAAATCAATCATCACATCGCCCCATTGCAACTTGTACGGTTGACCCGTGGCTTGAATCGCGTTGCAAATGCACTGCTCGGTGAGGTCCATCATCGCCCGATAGTCACCATAGGCTTGGTAGACTTCAAGCATCGTGAACTCGGGATTATGCTTGGGGCTGATGCCTTCGTTGCGATAAACGCGGCCTAGTTCGTAGACTCGTTCGATTCCACCGACCATGAGCCGCTTGAGATGCAGTTCCAGGGCAATCCGCAGCGTGAGATCCATGTCGAGCGTATTGTGATGTGTTAGAAACGGCCGCGCGGCCGCACCACCCGCAATCGAGTGCAGCGTAGGCCCTTCGACTTCGACAAACCCTTGGCCGTTAAGGGTTTCACGAATCGAGCGAACGATCTTGGTACGATTCAAAAATCGCTCGAGCACCCCTTCCGTGTAAGTGAGGTCAAGATAACGTTGCCGCTGGCGGAGCTCGACATCCTGTAAGCCGCCATGTTTATCTGGCGGGGTTTCAATGGATTTCGTGAGGAAATGAATTCGCTCGGCGGCAATGGAAAGTTCACCTGTGTTCGAGCGGACCAACTCACCGTCGACGCCGATAATGTCGCCAAGGTCCAAGAGGCCAACAACTTCCCAGTCGTCGCCCACTTGTTGCTGGCCGACCATCAGTTGGATTTGGCCCGTCATGTCGCGGATGTCGATAAAGTGGAGCTTCCCCTTGTCGCGGTGGAGGACAATGCGGCCTGCCGCGCGGACGCGCGGGCCAACAATTTTGCCTTTCCCTTGGTCAGCCTTCCATTGGCGGAAGTTAAACTCGGGGCCGGCCGCGTCGAAATCGGGTAGCGGCAAGCTCTGGCCGTCCTCCAACTGGTAAACAATGTCGGCGGCTTTTGCCCGGATGTCGCCGATAAACAGCCGATCGTCGAACCTCCCACCCCACGGGTCAATCCCCAACTCAACGAGCTTGGCCATCTTTTCGCGACGGACGGCTTCAAGCGTGGAGGGGGAAGCGGGTTGATTTTCGGCGGGATCGTTCATCAAAACAGTCATCTAATTGGTGTCTGCGCGCAGAGTAAGCCATGGGTTCGTTAAGAGAGGTAAAATTCTAGTGGATAGAGAAAGCTGGTCAACGTCAGCGCTATTTGCCGCGACCTCTGATAATGATAGCGACAGGATTTGCCTACTTTTTGTGTTTTATCCTGAAAAACAGCTTGCCTATTCTGCCAGCCACTGGGGAAATTGATGTTGCGAAGCTTGTCACGGTACGTGCTCGTGAACAGTCGGAAGGCCCCTCGAAACATGGTCATCCAATCTCAGCAACCACCACCAACGACTCGGCATTCACTGCGAAGTGCCTAATTGCAACCGACATGGCACCAAGGTATAAGGAAGCTTGGACGAGAAACGGCTGATACTTTTCTATACTTTTTGACGGCGTCGGTGTTCCCAGGGAGGGATACTCCAGACGGCGGATGTCTTTTTTTGGGGTGGAGGTGAGCCGTGTCGAGTGACTCAAGTAAGCTGTGGGTTCTGGGTGTGATTGCCATCGTGGCAGCTTTGGGCTATCGGGCGACCGTGTTTCGCCAAGCCCCCTCCTTGCCACCCGCGCGGATCGTCTTCATCTCTGGTGGAGATGGGCCCTATTGGCAAGCGTCGGTGGCCGGCGCAAAAGCCGCCGCGGAAGAACTCAACGCCAATCTCAAAATTGAGACTCTGGCCAAGACTGAAGACCTGGATGCGCAGATGGCCATTTTGCGAGACCTCGATTCCACGAAAGTAGACGGCATCGCGCTAAGCCCCTTGGATGCGGATCGCCAAACTCATCAACTCAACGAAATTGCACGGCAACTCAAGTTGGTCACCTACGATTCCGACGCTCCTCTCTCGGAACGTCATAGCCATATTGGCACCAGCAACTTTTCCGCCGGGCGAACCTGCGCGCGCTTGGTGAGCGAAGCGCTTCCCGAGGGTGGCAAGGTGGCCGTGATTATGGCCAACAACACCAAGGAAAACATGATCGAGCGCCGAGGCGGATTTGTCGAACGAATCAACCAACTCACGAACGATGGACCTGATGGGCAAAAAAACCCCAAGTATACGATTGTCGGTTACTTTGAGGACAACGGCAACGACGAGACCTGCGCACAACTGGCCCGTGATGTTGTCTCCAAAGAGCCTGATCTAGGTTGCATCCTGGCGCTCAATGCCTATCAAGGTCCGGTTCTAGTCAAAGAACTCCAAGAGCTGGGAAAGCTTGAACAAATCAAGTTGGTGACTTTTGATGCGACCGACGAAACCCTCAAGGGAATCGAAGAAGGGCACATCTTTGCTACGATTGCCCAAGACCCCTACAACTTCGGTTTCGAGGCGGTGGGGATGCTGGTCAAGTTGTGCCAAGGAGAAGAAACCGATATGCCGATTGTCGGCCGGGGATCAGTTTACATCGGTGCGGAAGCAATCAACCAGGACAATCTGAGCGACTTCCGCAAACGCCTGCAAGCACGCCAAGACAGTGCCCAGAAAAAAGCCGCAAAAAAGCAAGCTAAGTCGGCTTAAGCAATTATCCTGAGCCTCCACCGCCCCCGTTGATTCGTTTCGGCGAGTTCGATCGTGTCATGCAAAGTTAACCCGGCGAGTCGAATCAAGAGTCGGGCCGGGGCGTTTTCGAGAATTTCAAAGTCTCCACAGGCAATTTGCGTGACATGCCCCCGGTCTTGTGTCAGCGGCCCCTCGTAGTCGAGATAGGCCAAGCGATGGTCAGCGAGCCTTGACGCAAACACCGACTCATGATCTCCGCTTGCGGTTTCGCCACCTGCCACCCGCCACGCCGCCGGGAGTTCACGGAGTTCCCACGTCCACAGCACGCCCTCGGCTTCCAGCATGAAGTCCCAGTGACTGGGTTTCATATAACCGGGGGGACATTCATGGCGCAGTAAGACGAAGCGGGGCATACGTGTGTTAGACGTTTTTGAGCGCGAAACCGCAAGCGCCACCGCTTGCGGTTTCGCGCTCCATCGGACATTAAAAACTTAGAAACCGACGATTTCGACTTGCTCGGTTTTGCTAACCCCCTGCGGAGATTTACTACTTACGACCTCGGCCACGACGTTCACGATGCCGGCGCGGAGCACTGAGCTCGTCACTGTAAAGCTGATTCGCTCGTTGGCACGGATCATGGCAATGGGATTAAATCTCAGTTCATTCCCAACGAGTTGGGCAGCAACCTTTGCTTGCACCGTGGCCATATCGGGGACCAATTCCGGTGGAAAAATGACACGAAGCTGGAGCTCTTCGTCGGGAGTATTTGAGGCATTTTCCACGAAAAACTGGTACGTGGCCCTGCTCCCCACGATGGGCTTCTTGTTGTAGGGCGAAATCGAAAGCCGCAGACCTCCAGACGCTCCGCCGACAGGGGGTACGACGTCGGTGGGTCCAGCAGCACCCGGGGCTCGGCTTTCCAGGATTTCAATGCAGTGGTCGTCTGCGCTAGGAACCATGCCAACCCCTGGACCACCTTCCGCCGTGACGGAGGCCAGACTGCAGGCTCGTTGTTTGGGCGCTTGGCAGGTGGCATCGACCTCAAAGCGCTGTGTTTCACCAACCGCCAACAGCGGTAACCGCCAGAGGAACCGCGATTTGTTGTCGGGGTTGCGAATCACTTCGTAATTTGGCGTACGCGGCTTGGCCAGCAGGGCGTTGTCGTACTCATCCAAGATTTCGAGATTTGTCAGCGGCACCTCGCCGGTGTTTTTCACCGAAAGCGTGAACAGAGTGGTTTCGCCCACCGTGCTCTGGCGGGGGCCATCTTTGCGGACTTCCATTCCCGGTTGTTTGCCGAGTTCCGCTTGGGGAACCGTGATACACGCCCGCTTGGCGGCTTCGGCACCTTCAGCGCTGCGAACAGTCACGTCATGGCAAAGCGAGCCGGCTCGCGTGATACTGAAAGTGATGAACTCTTTATGCGATTGGCCGGGGCTGAGGGTAATCGACAAAGGCTTCTCAATCTTTTGCGTGCCGAGATTATCGTTGGGGTGGTTGAATCCCGCATCGAATTGGTCGGTTATCACGAGGCTTGTTGCGGGCGCATCGCCCGTGTTTCGGATAATAACCTCGAAACGAGTCTCGCCGCCGATTTGCCCCGTGTCGTTGCCTATGATCTCGATATCGAGTACTGGTCGCTGGGAAGTGCTCGGTTGGGCTGAAGGCGGTGTCGGTGTGATGGGCGTGGTCGGTTGTGAACTGCCAGTATCGCCGGGAATGGGATAGGTGGGGATTGTTCCGCCTAAGTTATCGGCCGGGGGGAGATAGCTGTTGCCACCATTCCAATTGATCGTGGTTGAACTGTTGGCAATGATCAGCCGCGGCATATTGCCGATGGGTAACTCCGCGGGGCGTACGAGTTGCATAGCAATTTGGGTACTCGAACCGGTGCCCCCCGTGGGGGTAATGTCGACACTCGCCCGGCCATCGGCACCGGTGACGACTTCCACGATTTGCCCGGAGGTGCCGCTGGTGATCGAGCCGGTGCCGCTCGCCACTTCATAGCGGACTACCCAACCGCATAGTGGCGTGCCATCGGTTTGCCGCCGCACAATCGTGCTAAGCACTTGCGACGAACTGCTGGAAACCGCAGCGGGTGGGAATTCCCACTGCACATCGACCCAATAGATCGCGGCTTGCGCACGCCTCTGCGGCCAACCCGCGACCACGGGGGCCACGGCCGTCACATGGCTAGTTCCTTCGACGGGCGAAGTGATGCTGGCCCAGGCGTGGCCCGGCTCGATTTGCACGTCGTCGCTCGTGTCGGCCGTGCCACGGTCAATCGTCAACGGAACTTTGGCCGTGTAACCGATGCCGTATTGATTGTCGATTTTCTTACCTTTGTTCCAGGGCAATAGCGGTTTATTGAATAACCCACGACCGCCGAGTTCCACAAGTTCACCAGCACTTCCGCTGGCAATGAGCCAGTCGATTTTCTGGCTCGTCACCAAATAATTTTGGTCAGTGCAAATGCCCGTTTTGAGTACTACCTCCGTCCCCACGGGAGCGAGCACGCGATCCGGGGTCATGGTAAGCGTTTCGGGAGGAACGGTGGCAGTGGCTACTACTGCAACTGGCATTCCTGGAGTGGTGGTCGCTACGGGAAGAACCGGCTGGGGGAAGATCGCATCCGTCAGCACGGGTGCAGCCGTGGGGTTCCCCGTGGCTGCCACCAGCGTTGCCTGCTGCTGATTGGGCCGGAGGAAAACTCGTTCCCCCGAGGGGTCAATCCGGGGCAGGCAAGTACAGCCGCCATGCAGCACCGCGCAGACCGCGAGCGCAACTTGCAGTAAGCAGCGTGCTGGGACTTGTCCGCGCATGGAATGACCGTTGGGATTGGTACGCACCGCGATCCGGCTGGTTTTCGCCCAGCGGGCGCGGATTTTCACTCTGGTAAAATCTAACGCCTGGGGAAAAGCGTGATGCCAAAATGCAACAGGGCTGTTGAGTTTGGGCAACTTTGCCAGCGTAGTTTGGGGGTTCGGGGGGCAAAGCCGATGCTGAGAAATATGCCGATTTCAACGGCAGAAACCTTTGATCCCGTGGTAAGCTGGCTTGGCAAGTCAGGAACGGCTGAAAAGCCGCATTTCCTTGCTTCCCTACTGCGCCTCAATTATCATTAAGGTTGGCCCGATTTGCCTGCTCTGCCCCTTTATGTGCAGTTGCTACAGCCAACTTATCGCGGCCTGTCAACTTTGTCCGGAACAGACTCTTTTGCAGTTGAGCTTTGAGGTCACCATGCGATCGTTGATCAATACCTATCGAAGAATGCGTTTCCATTCCATCTTGCCGTCGCTGTGCTTCGCCATGATCTTGGGTCTGCCAAGTGCGCGTGCCCAAACGGATGGCGGGACGGACGGTGGTGGTGGGACCGATAACAATGACTTGGTTGCCGCGGGTGTGGCCGTGGATGCCGAAGGCGTGCTGCGTCGGCTGACCAAGAGCGATACCCAGGGGATGCTTGCTCGTGAACGTGCTCAACATGCACTCGCCTCCTTGGATGCCGACATGGCCAAACGGAGTCCGCTACGCAAGGTTTCTTTGACGCGGCTCGCGAAACTTATCAAAAAGTCCATTGACGAGGGTCACGGCCCTGACGAGGCCATGAAGCATTTGGCTGGCATGACACGCATCAAGTACGCGTTCTACTACCCGGAAACACAAGACATCGTGATCGCCGGTCCCGCCGAAGGCTGGATGGAAGACCTCGCCGGTCGCCCCGTGGGCATCGAATCGGGGCAACCCGTTCTTGAACTGCAAGACCTCATCGTCGCCATGCGGACATTTCCGCCTGAAAAGAATTCCAATCCGATTGTGTATTGCTCGATTGACGCCACCGCTGAAGGCTTGGCACGGATGCAGGAATTTCTGAGCCAAGTCGGCACCAATTTCCAGGGTGGTATTGATGAGCAATTCATCGTCGAAGGCCTGCGCGAGAGCTTAGGCTTGCAAGTGATCACCGTCGGCGGCGTGCCCGCCACAACGCACTTTGCCCAGGTGATGGTCGAAGCCGACTATCGCATGAAGCTCATTGGCATCGGTCTGGAAGAACCCGCCGCGGGGATTCGCAGCTATATCTCGCTCGCCAATTTTGCGTCGATGGCGCGCAATGCGATGGTGCGTTGGTGGTTTGTGCCGGATTACCAGCGGATTAAGGTTTCCGAGGATGGGCTGGCTGCTGAGTTCGTGGGCAATGGCGTGAAGTTGGTCGGCGAAGATGAAGTGGTTGGCAAAGATGGCTCGCGCCGTCAGGCTGGTAGCCAGAATCGCGCCAGTCAGCGCTTTACCCAAGGTTTTACCGACAAGTACGGCCAATTGGCCGACCGTGATCCCGTCTATGCACAGCTCCGCAACTGTATCGACATGTTGGTTGTTGCCGCACTCATGCAGAAGAATGATTTCTATGGCCAAGCAGGCTGGGATCTGTCCGTGTTGGGTGATGAGCACGCTTATCCCGTCCAGACATACAATGCTCCCAAGCAAGTCGCCTCGGCGGTGAACAGCATTTGGAAGGGTTCGCGGTTGGCCACCCCCGTGGGTGGTGGCGTGCAAGTGAAAGCAAGCGACGTGCTCAAGACCGAGAATCTGCTCGCCGACGACAAGGGCGAAGTTGATTCGGCTCGCAAAGCAATACCCATCAGCGAATTACCCGCCGACAAATGGTGGTGGGACTAGCCGCTTGCGGCTTAGCGTCCTACAGTTAGAACCCTCAAGTCGCAAACATTGGTGTGCGTCGGCCCGGTTTTGATGAGCCCGCCAAGTTGCTCAAAAAAGTGGTAGGCATCGTTCCGCTTCAAATATTTTTCGGGGCTTAGCTTCAGCCTGCGCGCGGCTTGCACAATCTGTTCGTCAACAAATGCCCCCGCCGCGTCGGTGGGGCCATCTTCGCCATCCGTGCCCCCGGCAACAAGTGCCAGCCCTCGCCAATCCGCGAGCTTCGCAAGTGCCGCCAGCGCGAGTTGCTGATTGCGGCCACCCAAGCCCCTTTCATGCTGATCACAAAGCGCAACTGTTGGCTCACCTCCCGAAATCAAGCAATCAGGGCCAGCATCCTGCCGCATGGAAACCGCCATGGCCACGATCTGGCTGCCCACCTCTTCAGCGGGACCTTCCGACTGGCGCGCCGCAATCATGGCGTGGCTATATCCGAGACGTTCCGCTTCCATTCCAGCGGCATCAACCGCCGCGGAGTTGTTGCCAATGATAATGTTAGTAACACGAGGCAGCACGCTTTCGTGAGCTTTCGGTGACTGTTTCCCTTTGTCTTGCAGAAACGCAATTGCCGCGTTCCCGGCGGGGTTGTTTTGCAATCCCAGGCTCTGAAGAACTTCAATCGCGAATGTGGGTGTCGGTTCGCGAGGCACCGTCGGCCCCGACGCGATCAACGACAGATCATCCCCCAACACGTCGGAGAGAATCAGCGAAACCAAGTTCCCCGCGCGGCAAGCGCGTGCCAACCCACCCCCTTTCACGCCGCTCAACTCGCGCCGCACGATGTTCAATTGCTCGATGTTGCCACCCCGAGCGGCGATCTCCCGAGTGAGCTCGATTTTCGCATCTAGCGAAAACCCCGCCACGGGAGCGGGCAGCAGTGCCGACCCACCACCAGAAATCAGACACAGGCACAGATCACGCGGTCCCAAGCTGGCGACGAGTCGCAAGATCGCCTCGGTTCCCTCCACCCCCGCAGCAGTTGGTTCGTTGAGTCCGGCCGGTCGAGCGGGATGCAGATGGATGACTTGGGTCGGTTGCACACAATCGGCCGGCACGTTTACCCAGCCGGTGACGTGCTTTTCGCGGAGCACCTGATCGCCAAGAGCTGTTTCCAGGGCGACGGCCATTCCCGCCCCCGCCTTGCCAGCGCCGACAATTGCGATTCGCTCGATTTGGCGAAGATCAAATTCTTCGTCGCCAATTTGCAGAGTATCGCCGGCAACCGCGACAAATTGCGGGATCAAATTCGCGGGGCGCACCGCCTCGACGCCCGCCCGCCAGATACTCAGGGCATCTTTCCGCAATTGTTCTGAAGTTCGGCGCATAGGGGCAGTGTGGCCGATGCCGTTGACAATGACAACTCAAGATTAAATCATGAGGCTGCCACCTCGCCGCCACTGGGCGTGCCGACTATCTTACGACATTTTCGAGCGGCAGCCATGGAATCCAATGATGTCACCGTGCCAGAGGTTGCAGGCCTTGCCGATCCAGCACATGAGAACCGAGTCAAGTTCCCTCGCATTCGTTTCGACCGCAACGAACTCGCCGGCAGTTTCGGCGATATTGGCACCGATTTGCCGTTGGTGATCGGCATGGTGTTCGCCGCCGGACTCGACGCGGCGAGTGTGTTCATCATGTTTGGGCTGGCGCAAATCGCCACGGGACTTGTCTACGGCCTGCCGATGCCCATGCAGCCGCTCAAGGCGATGGCGGTCATCGTGATTGGCCAGAAAGTGAGCGGCGACATTCTCTTTGGTGGCGGGCTGGCCATCGGCGTAGTGATGTTGCTGCTCGTGGTGAGCGGCGGCCTCACGTGGCTTGCCCGAATTGTGCCAAAATGCGTCGTCCGCGGTGTCCAATTTGGACTGGGGCTCTCACTGGCTTCGCTCGCGCTGAAGGACTACGTGCAGTCGGATGGCGTGTCGGGATACGCCCTGGCCGCAGTTGTGTTCGTTGTCATGCTGTTGCTATTGGGCAACCGCCGAGTGCCTGGCGGCTTGGTCGTGATACTGCTGGGCATCGCCTATGCGCTAGTCTATCGTTATGACTCGCTCATTTTCGCAGCCAGTCCTTCTCTTGCGCTGCCTAAACTATACACGCCGACTTGGAACGACATTGCTACCGGGTTCTTGGTGCTCGCGCTGCCGCAATTACCGTTGTCGCTCTCCAACTCAGTGATTGCCACCAATCAAACGATCAAGGACCTGTTTCCCGGACGTGCGGTGGGTGTCCCCAAGATTGGCCTGACCTACGCGGTGGCCAACCTCATCATGCCTTGGTTCAGCGGAATTCCCGTCTGCCACGGCTGTGGCGGTCTCGCCGGACACTATGCGTTCGGTGCTCGTACCGGTGGTGCGGTGATTATCTATGGCGGCCTTTACCTGGTCCTAGGCTTGTTTTTCAGCCGCCAGATCGGCGAAGTGATCCAAATCTTTCCTAAGCCAATTCTCGGGATCGTGCTCTTGTTCGAGGCCATGACGCTGCTCTTGTTTGTGCGCGATCAAGCGGCGAAACAGCGCGATCTGATGATTGCCATGCTGGTGGCGCTGATCGCCTTCACGCTGCCACAAGGTTACGTCGTTGGCTTGTTGGTCGGCACGGCGATCTACTATTTGGCCGAACGCGGCTGGCTACTTTCGTCGCCGAGTCCGCCTTCTTGAACACGTACTCACCCCCGGTCGTCCGGAGAGAGAGCGCGTCTTCGGGGAATCAAGTTCTACTTGAAATAGATGGTCGGATCGTAACCATCAGCATCCCAAATCCCAATAGGACACAGGAAGCAGGCTCTGGAATTTCCATGGCATTCAAAATCAACACTGGTCGGCCAGTGGCGGTATTGAAAGTGCGGGAATTGAACAAGGCCGCGATGGTGCTGTTTCCTGCAAGTAAGCGCAGACTTGTGATTTCCCCGGCGAGGGCATCAGCGGCTAAACCAGAGGAAAACTCCAAAGAATAACTCACCAAGCCAGAAGTCGCGCTAACAAAACCGAATGTCCCCAGGCTTTGATCCGCCCCCGACAAGAAAGCTGGGAGCGTGCTAAACGTGATGCCGGTCGCGGCCGGTGCCGCTGGTGTCCCCGACCCCTCGACCCAAGAATCGTTTTGCATCCAACTGGCGGCAATTTGTCCGGCTGCCGAGGCGTTAAACAAGGCATTCCCAGGATTCGCCGCGGTTAGTTGTAAAGTTGCTCCGTCCAAGGTCCAATTGCCGCTGCCAAAGGTAGTATCGAAGCTGGCTTTGGCCGTCGCGAGATCGAACTTCAACAGCGATTGAAATTCCCCTTTGGGGAGTCCAATCGCGGAGATCGCAAACGCACCGGCACCGCCGTAATTGTTCGTGGGGTTGGCCGCTGAAACCAAAGCATCAGCAGTCGGGCCAAGATTGAACGTGGCTGCTGAGCTTGAAGAAACAAAGGAAACAAGTATTGCGGTCAAGGGAAATAGAGTTCGAGCTAACATGAGTAACCTGGGTGTCGCACGGTGAGGCTGGGGCGCAAATAAGCTAAGTTCGCATTTTGGCTGTACAGTCCATTTTAGTTGGCGATAATCGAGTCGCTACGCAGAAATAACACGGGAAGAGCAAAAGTGGTAAGCAGTTAGGAATACCTGACTTAGAACACCTACCGTGTCGCCTCGACGTGCAACTCAATCCCTTCGTGTCCCTTGAGGGAGGCAATCAGGGTGGACAGATTTCCCGCGCGGGGATTTCCCGTCTTGCTGAGCATCCGCATCAGGCTTTGCGGTTTCTTGTCCACGACTTCGCCTAAGGCTTGAAAGCCTATGGTGGCGTTCACGTAGTCACGCAACATGGTTTTCGCCACGTCGATTTCGCCGTTGAGGAAACATTCCGTGGCTTCGGCCAACATCGCTCCGCGAAAATCGGGGTCGATCGCAGCTCGTTCTTTCACCGATTCGATAAAGGGTCTAGTCAGTCCCATGGTTAGGTTTCCTTTTCTTGCTCTGTTTGTATTCCTGCCAGGCAGCCTGAGCGTCGCTAATATCTCTGTCCTGTCGTGACTTCGTCCCACCACCGAGCAAGATCACCAGCTTCTGGCCATCCCTGCCAAAATAAATACAGTAGCCGGGACCGAAATCGATTCGCCGTTCGCTGACCCCTTCGCCGACAGGTTTCACATCTCCAAAGTTGCCGTGTCTCATGCGGGCGACAGCAGCATTGACCTTCGCAAACGCCTTGATATCGAGACTGGCCAGCCAAAGAGCGAAGACATTTTTACCGGAATCGTTTTCGTATTCGACAACTTCAATCTCGGACATCTTTAATGATAACCTATGTGTTATCAAAGGGCAAGGGTTCTCCGTCATTTTAATCCAATGGCGGAAGCTTCACCTATTGCCGCAGTCCACCACCACCTTGCGCGGCAACCGCGTTGCTCGGCCGCAAGGTGCGAACAGTCAAATCATCCACTTGCGCCCGACCCAGTCCCGAGAGCGCCACGGAGACCACCAATTGCGTGTCGGCTGTTGCTCCACGCAGGACGCGGAATTCCCGCCAGGAAGGGGCATGCAGAATTCGCATCGCCATGCCCGGACCGCCGAGCGAGTCGATAATTTGCAAGCCGTCGACCGAGCCGATCAATTCTTCGGGAACGCGGGCCACGCCGGTGATCTCGATCAAGTCTCCCGCTTTCACCGGCACCGGCTGGGAACTGATCCAGACGGGGGCAGTCGTGACCACCGAGACGGGTGCATTCGCGTCAAGGTTGCGTGCTTCGAGTTCCAAGCAATAGGCTCCCTCGTGTGGGCTGTGAGGGCTCAATCGCACGGCGGAAGTCACGCCGGCGAGTGGCAACTGTTGATGCCGCCAACCAGTTTGCAACAGTCCCCCCAAGTCTTCAAAGCCGCCGCCTGGGAGCAATTGTGGGCCCTCGACGGCACTGGCTAGCGAGGTTGCCAACCGTCGTTCCTCGGCAAGAGTGGCGACACTGAATTGCAGCGGCGTGATCCAACTCGAAGCCCTGGGGCTGCCGTTGCGCAGCGCGTATTCTGCCTGAGAGAGTGTGTGCTCGAGTGCGTTGGTCCGCTCGTACGCCAGTTCAAAATAGCCACTGGCGAGGTTCTTGTCGCAAGCGACGAGCTCTTGTTTCGAGCGGTAGAGCAATCCGCGGAATGTTTGAGGATTGGCTGAGAGTTCAGGGTCGTCCGCGACAACTTGCTCCAATTCTTGCAGGCGCTGAGCGGTGATGTCACGGTGCAAGCGGGCTGCCCGGCCTGCCACGCGGCGCAGATATTGCGAGACCTGCGTGAAAGCTTGGGGATCGCTCGACAGCATGATCAACCCGTCAGCGGGTAAAGACTCGGCCGAAACGCGCAAGCCCCCGGTGGTTCGCTCGTGGCGCAGTCGCTTGGCCCCGGCGAGCGTGAGTAAATAGACATCTGTTGACTCGGCGACACCCGGCACGACAAACGACACCGGCCCCGGAACATGGAACGATTGCTGTGATTGAAAATTTCGTGACCAGGCCACAGGCATCAGCAGATGGCTCCGTTCCGCTTGGAACACCATGGCCGAAAGTCCAGGCTGCGAACATTCAGTAACTCCCGCGACTTTTCCCGTCGATAGCCACGGACTCAACAACTGCAAACGCAAGTTGATCAGTTCCAGATTCCGCGCGCGTAGCTGTGTGGCAACGTCTTTGCCCATGAGCGACGACTCGGAACTAAACACAAAATCGCGGCTTTTGACGCTCATGGCGGCCGCGGTCAACGCCGTGAGTTGTTCGTGCGACGCATTGAGCGGGACGTGGCTACTCGCACGTCCCAGGGCCATGACTTGTTGGGATCGCAGCGGGCTCAATTCAGTTTCGATAGTGACCCATAGCGGAGTTCCGGGACGAGCGATCCGTTGCCGTTGTCCCAACCAAGTGACGTAATCCCGCAGTGTGAGATCTGTCCCCAGCATCTCACGTCCCAGCAACAGGGCATCGGTGGCTCGACTCGCGTCCCGAGACAGTTGCGTGCAGGTCATGACGGCGTAGCGAGATTCGACGGTGTCGTAGTGCTGGATTTGTTGCTTGAGCCGCCCGACGAGCTCAATATCCTCGCGGTCAACGAGTGCTCCCAGATCCCAAGCCAGCACGGGATTCCATTTGGCGGGCAGTCCGTCGCGCGCGAGTTCGTCCAAGCCCGGCGGCGGGCAGACGAGTGAGATCCCGACTTTGGAGGCGGTTTGAAGTTCTGCCAAAGTGGGCTGTCGCGCGAGCCAAATTGCATTGAAGCCAAGGCGAGAGAGAAAATCGAACGGTTCGCCTTGCCAGCGAATGATGCGATGAATCCCTGACTTGTCAGGGAGTCGTTGCTGTGGGGCAGGGTGGATCGGCAAGGGAGACTCATTCGGAACTCCTGGCAAGACCGGTCCCTCAAAGAGCTCCTCGGTTTCGGCTGTCGCGAGTTGCAGTTGAGGATCGAAGATGCGATCTTGCAAGACGCCGTAAAGCTCGATTCGATCCACGGCGATTTCCGTGATCCCGTTCCCGCCGGGGACTAAAAAGACGAGTTGCGAAACAAAGGCTTCACGCACGTCAAGCGAATCCTTCGTTTCTAGTCGAGCCACCCGTGCGTGGCGTTCCAACAGTTTGGGAAGTTCATCGAGCAGCAGTTTTTCGCTTGCCAAGCCATGGCTAATGTTGCCACCGCGCAGCAGAATTTCATGAGGACGCCCCGTCTTCGCATCGTGGCTGCGAGGTAACACCGCCCGTGCCGCAATCTGTACCCCCGGTCGATTGCAGCAAATCGTCGCCGAAAACCGCAGCTCGGAAATGACGGGAGCAGAGGGGAGTGAAAAAGCGAGTTGAGCGCTCTCTCCCGCCGGTCCCTGCAGTTGCACGACTTCAACACCAACTCCGGCGTGATCAATCGATTGTCCCAGGATTTTGAAGCTGCTGTTGTCAACGAGCCGAAGCACGGGTTGAGTCCCGTCCATCTGGTCCCGAAAGGCGGGCTCAACCGCTTGAGCTGTTAGCGCAAGCTGGCTGAAAGCGATGAGCAGTACGACTCGCTGGCAAAATCTTGTCAGTCGCATGTTGACTGGTCGCCAAAAATGTCGCCTTGCCCGAAGCATTCGTATAGAATCCCTACGGAGAGGTCGCCGTCCCCCCGCGTGGCCCAATCGGTGCTCGCTGGGGGTGATTGATGTTGAAGGAAAACAACGTCGCCAAGATGGTCGTAAAATCGCTGTAAGTCGAGCTTGTATCAGGAGTTCAGTTCATCCGCCAGTTCATTCAGGGGCGGGAATTCAACATCTCGACCGAGTGGGCTAGGCAAGCTGTCAGCCCGTTGCGTTGGCTTAAGTTGTTATTATAAAATCAGTTACGTGAACAGAAGGATGAGTTTGCCCCGGTTTGGTATGCGCTCTGCTTAATGGCGTATCAAACCCCACTCATCTTGGAGACTCGACATGAGCAGCACACAAGACTCTACCTTTTCCACCCTGGAAAGTGTCCCTGCCGATTTGCAAAGATTAGCTGAATCGATTCACACATTGCCTCCAGACATTACCTCGCAATTAGCTCCGCTGGTGGACGCGGTTATGGAAAGCACCCGCCGCCGCCGCCGCATTCTCACCCTCGTCCAAGATGCCTTGGGCCAATTACGGTTGGACATGAAATATCTCATGTTTGACTTGGAAGCAACCCGTCGGGAACGCGACGAATATCGCTCAAAACTCGAAGAGTTCGAGAGTTAAGCCAATTTCCAAGAGACCCGCTGGGTGATAGAATAGCATGATACTGGCAAGCAGCGTTGGGTTGGGCGAGAGCGTTTCTTCAGGGTGGGAACTGTTTCGGTTCCGCTGACTCCTATTGAGTTGAACAAAACGTCCACGTTGAGCAGATTGCCAATTTTCGGATCCCAGGCAAGCCGGAACTGCGGGGATACTGGGCTAGCTTAAACGGGCCACTGAAAAAAGGGGGCCGCTGACAAATTCGACGTGGACGAGCGCGCGCTATGGTCACTGATCTGACTGCCGAACAATTGGCGCAGCGTGCCCTCGATGTCAACGTCGTCTCCGAAGACGAAATGCGTGGTGCCTGGGGCGAAGCGGGCACGCAGAATGTCGACTACGAGCAATTCAAGCAAATTCTTGTCCGCCGCGGCTTGCTCACGAATTTCCAGTTAGAACGGATCGAGCAAGGTTACCGCACCGGCTTTGTTTACGGCGATTACAAAGTGCTCTATCTCGTGGGGGCCGGCACCTTCGCCCGCGTCTATCGGGCCGCCCATCGACACACCAACGAGCTCTTCGCACTCAAGGTGCTGCGCAAAAGCAAAAGCGAAGATCCGACCGAGGCAGACCTCTTCCGCCGCGAGGGGGAATTGGGAATGCAACTCAAGCACCCCAACATCGTGGCCATCCATGAAGTCGCTTCCAAGGGCAAGATGCACTATATCGTCATGGATTTCGTGGAAGGTCACAACCTGCGTGACTTCTTCAAGGTCCGTGGCAAGTTTGAACCCTTGGAGGCGGCACGCATCACCGAGGGCATGGTGGCGGGGCTGAGCTATGCCTTCCAAAAAGGGATCACCCACCGCGACTTGAAAATGTCGAACGTCATTGTCTCCAGCGATGGGGTAGCAAAGCTGGTTGACTTTGGTTTGGCGGGTTTGGGTGGAGAAGAAGGCGGCGATGCCATGAATCCGCGCACCATCGACTACGCCGGCCTCGAACGGGCCACCAATGTCCGCAAGGACGACATGCGGAGCGACATTTTCTTCGCGGGGAGCATTTTCTACCAACTCATGAGCGGTCACGCCCCAATGTCCGAGAACCGGGATCGCACGAAGCGGCTCGACAAATCGCGGTTTCAAAACATTAAACCGATCTCGGAGGTCGATCCCAAACTGCCGCCGGCGCTGGTGCGCGTGGTGAACAAGGCCATGGAATTGGACCCCGAGCGGCGGTATCAAACCCCCGCCGAGATGCTGGCCGACCTCAAATTGGCCAGTAAACGCGTTAAGGAAAATCGCGATTTACCAACGCAAATCGCGGATTCCGGTCCGTTGGAAGGTCATGACGCCAACGGCGAGCCGCGTAAGCTCATGGTCGTGGAATCGGACACTAAGATGCAGAACCTCCTCCGCGACCTGTTCAAAAAGTACGGATATCGCGTATTGCTCACCAGCGATCCGGACCGCTTGTTTCAGCGGTTTTACGAGAACAGCAAAACCGCGGATGTGGTGCTGCTGAGTTCAGGGCATATTGGCTCCAGCGCTGTCGAGGCATTCAATCGCTTTGGCGAGGAACCCTCGACCAAGAGTACGCCAGTGGTCTTGCTGCTGGGCGATCAGCAGACGAGCTGGAAAAATCACGCTAAGCCTGACCAACACCGCGTGGTGTTGCAGATGCCCGTGAAGTTAAAAGAACTACGACAAGCGATCCTGCAAATCCTGCCATCTGCAAGCTGAAGTAACGGGCAGTTGATGGCAATTTCGCTCAACAGCCTTTGATGTTCTTCTCGATTTCGTGGATCTTTTCCACGCGCCGCAAGTGGCGGCCCCCTTCAAATTCCGTGTCGATCCACACCTCGACCATCCGTTCGACGCTGCGGGGGCTGAGCATGTCGGCTGACAGGCAGAGCACGTTCAAATCGTTGTGACGGCGGCTAATTTCAGCGGTGACCTCGTCGGTGATCGGCGCGGCTCGTACGTTGGGGAATTTATTGGCGGTGATCGCCATGCCGATGCCCGTGCCACAAATCAAGATGCCACGGTCAGACGTTTTATCGCTGACTCGGCGGGCCACGAGCGCGGCAAAATCGGGATAGTCAACCGATTCCGTGGCGGAAGTTCCCACGTCTTCGACTTCGTGACCCTTCGTTTGTAGGATCGAAGTCAACTTTTCTTTCAGATGGTATCCCCGGTGGTCGCTACCAATAGCGATGCGCATTTCAATAACCTTTCGCTGCATTCTAGCTTAACAGTTTGCCTTGTTTGTCAGGTGGTTGCTATCGGACAAAGTTAGCAACCATTCTTTCTCGTACCAGTTCTCTCAGGAAAAATCAACGGACTCCAGCCGTTGCCGCAGGGCTTGCTCGACTTGATTCGCACATTCTCGATAAAGTTCCTTCGGTCCGCCGATGGGATCGTTGATGTCGGCACCATCGACTCGCAAGGTAAAAGTACGATTCGAAGCTTCCGGCCAACGCCGCAAAATCGCGTGCCGATGCCCTCCGGTCATCGTGAAAATCATGTCGGCATGGCGCACCAACTTGTCGGTGAGAGGTTGCGATTCGTGCTTGGAAATGTCGAGCCCACGTTCTTGCAACACTTCCACCGCTTCAATGCTGGCGGCACAACCCGGCACTGCTGCCACGCCTGCCGAAGCAACGATCACACCGCGCTGCTCCAAGTCAGTGATAGGGCATGCCAGCTTGTCAGCCACTAGCTTTTTCAACAGCATCTCCCCCATGGGGCTTCGGCAAGTATTCCCCGTACAGACCAGCAGCATGATCATGGCTGAGAGTCGATCCAAAGCACTTTTCCCCACAACCCCTTCACGGAGACAATTGTATTCATTTCCTGAGACCCGAACCACCGTCGAGGGTTGGCCATAGCGGCAAGGGCCGTCGTTGAGCACCAGGGCCACATGGTCGCGGAGGCTCTGAATCGCTTCCTCGGCGGTTTTGGCATCAGGTTCCCCCGAGAGGTTGGCACTCGTGAGCGCAATTGGCCCCGACAACATGCTCAGCACATCGTGGACAATATCGTGGGCCGGCACGCGCAGGCCCACCGTACCATTAGGGCACACGGCTTGCTGAACCGAGAGCGGCAACCGCTTGACGAGACTTTCTTCATTGTGATTGTCCACAACTAACGTCACCGGACCTGGCCAGCAACGGCGGGCAAATCGCTCGGCCATTTTGCCCGGATGCGGCACGTAATCCAAAGCTTCTTCCGCGCTTTTGATGGCCAAGGCCAAAGGGGCGTTCGCCGCACGACCCTTGGCCGCAAAAATCCGTTCGATCCCGGCGGCACTGCGCGCGCTGGCTCCCAATCCATAAACGGTTTCCGTCGGAAACACCACCAACTTGCCTTCGGCCAAAGTCTGCACCGCACGGTGGACAACATCGCGAGTATCGTCGGTTTGGCGGAGGTCGATAACAATCGGCGGCATAGTTTATTGGCTAAAGCCAAACAGGAATGCAAAAATCAATGAGCGAGCCACAAAACCACTTCCCTGCGTCCATCCTGAAGAAGAGTCTGCCATGAAGAGAGATCGAAAACTTGGCCAAATGATTCGGCACTTGATGAATAACGACTTGAAAGACCCCATTTACAGTCGAGACTCACCAATATAAAGCCGCCGTATCGCCAAGGTCAAGCAGTCAGCAAACCGATAGCCGACTCGATCTCCTTATGCAATAATGAGTTACGTTCGGCGTTTGGCGGGGAGTTGCCGATCCGCGACTTTCGCTAAACTGTGTACTCTTCAGAATTGCCATACCTACCTCGCTTTTTCCAGAGAACCGCGCATGAGTGATGTGAAATCCATCGAAAAAGAGGCCGCCGAATTTGCCCAGCGGTACAAAGTTGTCAGCGAGCAATTGGGCCGGGTGATCGTGGGACACAGCGAGATTGTCCATGGCGTGCTGACCTGCTTGTTCGTGGGGGGACACTGCTTGCTCGAAGGCGTGCCAGGTCTGGGAAAAACGCTCTTGGTGCGGACCTTGGCTGAGACGTTGGACCTCGACTTTTCGCGCATCCAGTTCACGCCCGATCTCATGCCCGCGGATATTTTGGGCACCAACATGGTGTTGGAGACTCCCGACGGCAAGCGCGTGTTCGAGTTTCAGAAGGGGCCGATCTTCACGCAGATTTGCCTCGCGGACGAAATCAACCGCGCCACGCCTAAGACCCAATCCGCCATGCTCGAAACGATGCAAGAACAGAAGGTGAGCATCGCGGGCAAAGTGTTTCCGATGAAGCTGCCGTTCTTCGTGATGGCCACGCAAAACCCGCTGGAGCAAGAAGGCACATATCCGCTCCCCGAAGCACAGCTCGATCGCTTCTTTTTCAAGCTTGTCGTTGGCTACTCGAATCGCGAAGAACTTGCCACGATCATCGACCGCACCACGCGGGGTGTCACCGTGAAGCCCGAGAAGGTGATGAACGGCGAGGAAATCTTGCGCTGGCAACGGCTCGTGCGCGAAGTGATTATCGCCCCCCACGTCCAAGATTACATCGTGCGGCTCACACTGGCCACGCAGCCCAATGGCCCGTTTGCCGTACCGATCACCAACCAGTATTTACGCTGGGGCAGCAGCCCGCGCGGGGCACAGACCGTGACACTCGCCGCGAAAGTGCGAGCGCTCCTCAGTGGCAGATACAACGTGAGCTTCGACGACATCCGCCGAGTGTATCTGCCCGCAATGCGGCACCGGGTAATCCTCAACTTTGAAGCCGCCGCCGAAGGCATCGAACCCGATCAAGTGCTCGCGGATATTATGAAAAAAGTCCCCGAGAAGTCGGAAGACAAGAAGTGATCCCCAAAGCCCGGGGCTGGCACTCCCCGGGTCTAATCAAACATGTCCACCACCAAAGATTCCCCACTCCTATCGCCCCAACTCTGCGCCCAGCTTGAACGCTTGGAGCTGGTGACTCGTAAAATCTTCCGTGGCCGCATGAAAGGCGAGCGCCGCAGCAAGCGCAAGGGCCAAAGCGTCGAGTTCGCCGACTTTCGCAACTATGTTGCCGGCGACGACCTGCGACTGTTGGATTGGAATCTCTACGCCCGGCTCGACAAACTCATTCTCAAGCTATTTCTCGAAGAAGAGGACCTCCACTTTCACGCGCTGATTGATTCCAGTCTCTCAATGGATTTTGGCAATCCCACCAAACTCGATTACGCCAAGCAGTTGGCGGCGGCCTTGGGTTTTGTCGGCTTGATCCGGGCCGACCGCGTGCGGATTGAAACGCTCAACCAAACAGTGAGCGAGCGCAGCCCCGCCTATCGCGGCAGGGCGAGTGTCTGGCGGATGATTCAACAGGTCGAAGCGATCAAACCGAGTGGCGAGACCAATTTGGCCCGTGGCGTGAAGAATTTTTGTCTGCGTAATCCAGGGCGAGGAGTGGTCGTGCTGATCAGCGACCTCATGGACAAAGACGGTTACGAGACGGCGCTCAAGTATTTCGTGTCGCATCAGATGGATTGCTTCGTCATCCAAATACTTTCACAGGAAGAATTGGAACCCGACGTGAAAGGTGACTTACGTCTCGTGGATTGCGAAGATCAGAACGAAGCAGAAATCACCGTGAGCGCCCCGTTGTTGCGGAAATACCAGCAGACACTCAATGGCTTCGTCGGCGGCGTGCAACAATTCTGCGCGAAACGGGGCATGCACTACTTGCTGGCCAACAACCAAGTACCCGTCGAAGAATTGGTAGCAAAACACCTACGACGGCGAGGGCTGGTGCGTTGAAAATATTTTTAACAGGAGAAAGTGAAATTAGATTTTGAAAATAAGAGGTTCAACAGGAATTTTAGTGGGTCACGAGTGGTTCCGAGGTGCCTGAATGGAAAGTTTTGCTTTGGTGGACGCCTCTGATATCCCGTGAGGGATTAAATCATTTAGCCCAGGGTTGCCGCAAAATGAGTTTCACGAATTTTGTGGCTACCCTGGGTGACATTCACGAACATTCCTCGGCCGAGCAAGAAGCCATGTGTTCCGCACAAACGCAATCGAGGCCGAAAAAGGTGCGGAAAATTTCGTCCTTGTCGGCGCTCCGCTGGAACACAAGATTGACCCCGCGGACGACAGATGTTGGTTTACCTGACCCAGGGTAAGAAAACACTCGCCAAGGCTCCTCCAGTATCAAATCAAAACTGGCTAACCCTGGGCTAAAATATCTAACCCCTGCGGGGTACCGGACCCGCAAACAATTGGCAATCTCCCCAGTTAGCAGATCGCTCAAGCTAGATTCACCCATTAAAATTCCTGAAGAACCTAACAATAAGACTCGATGGACACCCTCTTCCGCAATACCCTGGGGCCAACCGCTTGGATCATCATGGGAGCGATCGCGTTGGCGATCTTTGCGCTCTACTTTCTCAAGCTCAAGCGGCAACCGCTCGAAGTTCCGAGTACCTATCTCTGGCATCGCGTGATCGAAGACCTGCACGTCAACAGCTTTTGGCAACGCTTGCGTAAAAGCTTGCTGTTGTTCTTGCAACTCTTGGTCGCGGCGCTGGCGATCCTGGCCCTCTTGCGGCCTGGTTGGCAGGGGCAGACTTTGCAAGGAGAGCGGTTCGTCTTCCTGATCGACAATTCAGCGAGCATGTCGGCCACCGATGCCACTAACGACGTCTCACGGCTGGAGGAAGCCAAGAACCGCGTAGCCGCGCTAATCGACCAGATGGAATCGAGCATGTCGGCCATGATCATCGCGTTCGCCGAGCAACCGGTGGTCGTCCAGGAGTTCACCGGCAATCGGCGGCAGTTGCGTGAAGCCTTGGATCGCATCCAACCAACGGCGGCACAAACCGATTTTGCGGGCGCATTAAAGCTGGCCGACGGCTTTGCCAACCCCCAAGCGGAACAGAGTGATGCTGGGACTAGCGAAGCGGAAACTCCTGAGGACGAAGCCGGCAAACCACGGCAGGTCCAGCTTTTCATTTTGAGCGATGGTCGTTTCAGCAACGTCGAGGATTTCTCGCTGGGCAATTTGCAGCCGCAGTTCTTGCCGATTGGCACGGATGCCGCGGAGAATCTTGCGATCACGGCACTCAACACCCGTCGCGGCGAGGAGAATCCCGAGCAATTGCAAGCGTTTGTGCAGGTTGCCAATTCCAGTCCGGCTGAAACGACGGCCGTGGTTGAGTTATACAACGACGAGCGCTTGGTTGACGCCACGGAAGTCGAGCTGCCAGCACGCGGCAGCGGGTCCGCCACATTCCTGCTTGGGAGCGATGCCGAGGGAACTTTGCGGGCGGTTCTCGATCCCGACGATGAATTTCAAGACCGTCTCGCGCTCGATAACACGGCCTTTGCGGTGCTAGAAAACGAGCGCAGCGCGCGTGTGCTGCTCGTCACACCCGGCAACAGCGCCCTCGAAGCCGCGCTCCAAACCGAGCGCGCCGCCCGATTCGCCAAGATTGAGACGCTCTCGCCGAATAGCTTAAATACGCCGGAGTTCACTCGCCAAGTGGCAGACAGCAACTACGACCTTATTATTTTCGATCAGTGCTCCCCCCCAACCATGCCCGCGACCAACACACTCTTTATTGGACGACGTCCCCCTCTCAAAAAATGGGCTGCCGAAGATTCCAGCCAAACCGTCTTTGGCCCGCAGATTATCGACTGGAATCGTAGTCATCCGCTGTTGAACCTCATCGAATTGGGCGGCATCCAGATTGTTGACGCCCAGGTGGTGAAACCTCCCCTGGGTGGCCGAGTCCTCGTCGACTCGACCGCAGGGCCGCTGGTGGCGGTCGCCCCGCGGGATCGCTTTGAAGACGTGGTATTGGGATTCGAAATTAGTGGCACGAATGCAACCGGCCAGCGGACCTTCAATACCGACTGGCCGCGCAAACACAGCTTCCCCAGTTTTTGGTTGAACGTGCTCGAGCATTTCTCACAAGGCAGCGACACGCAAGCTGTTCACCGGCCCGGCGAGCTTGTGGAAATGCGTTTGCCATCTGGGGACAACAATGTTGCCGTCCAACTGCCTGACGGTTCACGCGTGCCGGTGGAGGTCGATCAGACGGGGCAACTGACCTTTCAGGAAACAGAACGGCCGGGAATCTACCAAGTTTTTCGAGGCAGCGATCTTGTCAAGAGCTTTGCCGTCAACTTGTTTGATCGGGAAGAAAGCGATATTCCCTTGCGCATGAGCGAAGCTGGGGAAAAAGGTCTGAATGTCGTGAATAATCTGGAGATAGGGTACGTCGAAGTCGCCGCCCAATTGCCAAATGCCGATATCCGTAAGGAGTTGTGGAAAGGGCTGCTCGTGATGGCACTGGTTGTGCTATTCTTGGAATGGTATATCTATAACCGCCGTGTCTACATCTAAACGATGTCTACAGGCGCGAGGAATCCCTGAAAATAGGAAGGCGGAACCTTCTCCGCGAAGCGATGCACAAGATAGTCGATGAACGGCAAATTGAACGAAGCCAGCCGGAACGGAAGCAACCTACGGCACTCAAACGCCTGATCGAGAACGACCTCATTCGCCGGGTGAGCGACGAAGAGTATCGCCAGAAGGTGCGTCGCGTCTACGCCGGACCTCAGGGAGCGCTCTTATCCACGGCAAGCATGTTGTCGCTGCACATTCCGCTGGGTGAACGCCTGTTCCGCAAACGCAAATTTGACCTGCGCGGCATGCGCTCGATTCTGGATGTTGGCAGCGGTGCCGGCCAGATCGCGCAGCATCTCTTGAAATACTCCGACGCGCAAACCGAGATTTATTGCACCGACTTGTCGCAGCCAATGCTGCAAAGAGCGCGGCTGCGGCTCAAGAGCACGCGCCCTCGTTTCGTCACCGCCGACATCGTGCATTTGCCGTTTGAGAACAATTTCTTTGACGGCATTACTTGTGGTTACGTCTTGGAACACTTGGCTGATCCCCGACCAGGACTCGCGGAACTTTCTCGCGTACTGCGGCCCGGTGGGCGGATGCTCTTGTTGGTGACCGAAGACAGTTTGGCTGGCGCTTGGACCAGCCGGTTTTGGTCTTGTCGCACTCACAATCGCCAAGAGTTACTACAAATCTGCGCCGATGTCGGCATCCCCTGCAAGAAAGAGCTCTGGTACACCAAAATGCACGAGGCCATGCGCGCTGGTGGTATTTGTTTGGAACTGCAGAAGCAATAATACCAAGAATTTCTTCATCAGCCGGGCCGCAACGCTCTCCGGGACATTTCCCGGACCGCGTTGCGGCCCGGCTATTTATTTGTTTCTCCCAAAATTGGATACGAGCACCTCTGATGTTATGATTACATCAGGAGACACGACTATGAGCACCGTGATAGCCTATCCCCATATTGTGAAAGAACCTGGTTCGCCGGCCCGGCTGGAAAGCCATCCTCGCACCAGAGTCGCCATGATCGTGCTGGAATATCTGGCTCGGGGCTTAAGTCCCGAAGAGATTGTGCGGCACTTTTCTTACCTAACGCTTTCGGAAGTGCATGCGGCGATGACGTATTATCACGACCATCCCGACGAGATCGATGCGGAAATTCAAGGCGAACTCGATCAACTCCAAAGCACTTCCGACGCCAATTCACGTTCAGCGGTGTGGGTCAAGTTGAAGAGTAAGGGTCTTGTTTGACCGTCGGGGGCCATGAACATTTGAGTCTACATCGCATTAAAGACCATGAAGCCAAAATTCCAATTCAGACTGAGCGACTTAATCATTGCCACAATGTGGGCTGCGGTTTTCTGTGCTAACTGGGTGTTAGCCCGCAGAAGCGAGTCTTATAGGAGCCTGCTCGACGGCTATCTATTCGCGTCGTTGATATACATCCCGCCGTCCGCGATTGTGGGTGCGCTCTTTGGTCGGCACTTGCTCGGAATACTCTGTGGGCTCGCCGGGATGATCGCACTGTACTTTTGGACCAAGCTGGACCCAATCTATACATTGAGCGGCGTTGACTTTTTGTGCAGCCTTACGACTTAATGTGCAGGCGGGGCTAATTGTGCAAAGCCAGATGATGTTCGTGTATCTCGATGAGTCCGTTTCACAAGAATCCAAGAGACGACAACGATCGCAAGTTTTACTGTTTATGGTTCTTCAGGAATATTAGTGGGTGAATCTAGCTTAAGTGGTCTGCTAACTGGGGAGATTGCCAATTTGTTTGCGGGTCCGGTACCCCGCAGGGGTTAGATATTTCAGCCCAGGGTTAGAAAACAAGAGCCTTGGCGAGTGTTTTCTTACCCTGGGTTACCAACCCCCAAGCATCCATCGTCCGAGGGGCGGGTGTTGGGTTCCGGCGGGGCGTAGACGAGGACGAAATTCTCCGCACACTTTTCGGCCTCGATCACATTCTTGCGGTACACAGCGCGTGTTGCTCGGCCGAGGAATGTTTATGGATGCGGACCCAGGGTAGCCACAAGATTCGCGGAGCTCATGTTGTGGCAACCCTGGGCTGAATGATTTAATCCCTGACGGGATATCAGAGGCGTCCACCAAGGCACAATTTTCTTGTTAAGCATCGACAGGACCACTTGTGACTCACTAAATTCCTGAAGAACCGTGTTTTTTTGGGAAGATGCTGTTGGGGTATCTCGATGAGTTCGTCTCGCCAAATTCAAATAGCCGGCAGCAAGAGCATATTCTGCTTCTTACGAAGTTTCATTTATCCAAGTGCCACGAAGAGCACTGGCAAAAGCCAGTGGCACACCAGCATCTCAAGTTTTCGTCGACACCAACTCCAGCACCGCGATCTCCGGCGGACACAACCACCGCATCGGCGTCTCGCCCGAGATGCCGCGCGTGACGTGCATAATCGTATTCCCGCGACGAAATGTGCCCCCCGCGAAGCGCGTGCCGTGGAGACTCGGCGCGGCCACGGCACCGAGAATCGGAAAGCAAATCTGTCCGCCGTGCGTGTGCCCCGCGAGGGCCAGATCGCCGTTGACCGCACACGCCCAATCGAATTGGTCGGGGCTGTGCATCAAGAGCAAACGAAAGGGCGTGCTTTGCTCGATCGCCGCTAGGTCGGAAAGTTCGCGATGCCAGGGAACTTCATTGCCGGCGATCAACACGGGATGCCCATTCCACTCGGCAATCAGTTTTTTTCCGCCCATGTAGATCAGCCCCAACTTAGTGAGGTCTGCAATCGTGCGTTGGGCGTCAATAAAATAATCGTGGTTCCCCAGAATGAAATAAACGCCGTATTTCGCTCGCAAGAGGGCAAGGTTTTCGTTCAGCCAATCTCGATAGGCTTCCTGCTCGATGAGATCGCCGGTAACCATGATCACATCAGCAGCGAGCTTGTTCACTTCGTCGACCACCCACCGAAACCACTCCGGCCCGACGCGGCCCGTAACGTGGAGATCGCTGATATGAGCGATTCTCAGTCCCACCAGTTTCGCGGGTAAGCGAGGTATTAAAAGCTGCTTGGTGTCGATGGCCAGCCGCAAAGCCTGATTGCCAGGCACAAAACCAAGCATTCGAGGGTAAAACCCATGCAGTGAACTTGCCGACCAGGGCTGCGCGGGTTCGACAAACAAGCGTTGCTTGGACAGTACGGTATGAGGATCATCCTCTCGGAATCCGCTGACAAATCTGGCCAGGAGTTTACCCAAACCGAAAAAAGCGCATTCCAAGCAATAAACGAGCAAGAACCAAGGCCATCGTGTTGTGGCTTGCCGATCAAGGAAGTTGGTGCCGAGATGTTGCCATTGCCAAGCAATCATCGGCGGCAACACGATGAATGCTGCGAAACTGGCATGCGTCAGGAAGTCAATCAATCGTCGCGGGCCGGCCCAAGCATGCAGGCGATTGACGATGGCCACCCAAAAATAACCGTGTCCGAGAAGTGCGAAGAGCGCAAGCGCGGTGAGCAGGGCAGAGTGCATGGGCCAATCGTTCCGCGGTTCCCGACGGCTCAGCCTGGCGGTAATTGACGATCGTCGATGGTGCTTTCGACAACACTCACCAATTGATCCAAGCGGAAAGGTTTGTAGAGCACATACTTTAAGCCGGCTTGACGGGCTTTCACAATCGAATGCCCAGGATCATAGCCAAAGCCGGTCATCAAAACCATCGGCACTTTTTCCATCAACTCGGCGAGTTTCGACATCAACTCGTATCCATTCATATCTGGCAGGCGAATGTCGGCGATGATCACGTCATAAGCCGACCCCGCGGCAAGATTGCGGACCATCAGGCGGGCTTCGTTGCCGTCGTGTGCCGTCTCGACAACACAATGGTAACGTTCCAACAGTCCATGCGCGGCGGAACGGACCGATTCGTCGGCATCGACCACCAGAATCCGCTTCCCGACAAGCTTGGGCCGCGAGTCGGTCGAACCGGTGGCCGGCTGCGCCTGCGTGGGGCTCATGCTTTGCCCCACTTTCTGGATCACCTGCTTGATATCGCGAGCATTCCGAAGAATACGGTGCAAACGCTCGACCACATCCGGCTCATGGCCGATGTAACGCTCCATGATGTTCACGGCGTCGTTGAGAATCACGTCCACTGGCAAAGCGACGGCACTATGGATGGCCTCAACGCTCGCGGCCGCAGTACTCGCCTTCTCTGCAGCCAGCAGTTCCAGGGTGTTTAACGCGACCGCCACGCTACGGGCAAAAATCTCCAAGAATTGCAAATCGCTCTCGGAAAACGCATTTCCCTCGGGGCTTTCGACGTTCAGCGTGCCGATCACTTGCTCATGTAAGATCAGGGGAACAGTCAGCGAACTCCGCGCCCCCGCGGATCCTTCGAGAAAGAGTGGATCTTCGGTGGTGTGCTCGCAAATGTAACTCTTGCCGGTAGCCGCCACGAATCCCGTGACGCCATTGCCGCTTGTTTGGGCGTACAGCTTGCGAACAGCGGCTTCGGGAACCATGCCAACTTCCAGCAGCGGAATCAGCTCTCCCGTGTCTTGATCGAGCATGCGAATCTCAACCACGTCGAGTTGCAAGACTTCTTGAATACATTGCAGGATGTTGGATTTGAGCAGCTCGATCCGTTCTTCTTCAGCAAGTTGCGAAACGTCGCTCGTAGTCAAGTCAGCGAGTTCCACGCCAGCCTGATGGATGGCCGCGAGCTTTTGTTGCTGCAAGACCTCTTGGCTCATGTCGTGGACGGTGACCACGAGATTCTGCGGAACACCATCACTGCCGGTGGCAAACACGGGTGCCGCGTGCAAGCGAAAAAACTTGTTGTCGTCACACCGCATGATGGAAGCACAGGGGCGCCGCGTCGCGAGCGCGCTGTGCAGCGGACAGAAATCGGGGCCAAGCAATTCGGGGCTACCCATCACGCGATAAAAATTCTCGCCAATCACCCGCTCCGCACCGGTCCATTCGCGTAACCGACCATTGCCCCAGAGAATCTTGTTCTCCTTGTCGAGCAGCACGACCCCGTCGGGCATCCCTTCGAGAATCCGATCGCCGCAGAAAATCTTGCTCAGATCAAGCGACTTGGCAAAGTGATCGGTATCGCAGTAAACGCCTGCGAATTCTCCCTCCACCAGATTCGAGAGCACCTCGATGGCCGAATCCACGCGAACGATTTCGATATCGTTGCCGAAGTGGGAGCTAAAACCAACCTGTGAATCGTGCGCCCCGCCCAAGAATAGAACCTTGGGACGCTCGCCGGGTTGCTCGCTTTGAAATGACGCACTTTCTGGCGACACAATGGGTCCTGACACCGCAAACTTCCAAGTGCCGTTACATGGTGGCCACGGACCGCACGCACTCGGTGGGGAAGACGCCGCTGCCTCTCTCATATTAGACCTTAGTATAAGTCTCGTCACAAATCTTCACAAGTTTGAGTCGCGGCATGTTGAGAGATAAATTGGCAAACCTCATCGGTAACAAATCAACTCTGACCAAGTAGATATAGGCGTATTAACGCAGTTTTCTCGCCGGGCGCAAACGTAGGGAGTCTGAAAGGAAAGGTAAAAACCGCAAAAAGTGAACTGCCCAAGTGGTTTCCTAGTTTGTATAATAATTGGTCCCTCCCGCCGAAAAGTCGGTTGCCGAGACGTGTCAACTCGGCGTTCCCGTTGTTGCAACGGTTCTTTAACGACTCCCGTGGTTAACTGGGACATTTTGTATCCGCATCCATCAGCAGGTTTTCGCCATTTATGTCTTCCGCCGCCCTAACATCCGCTGCCCAACAAATTCGTAACGTCGCCATTATTGCGCACGTTGACCACGGCAAAACCACGCTCGTGGACAAAATGTTGATGCAATCGGGCCAATACCGCAACGAAGACCTCGCCAAACTCGCGGGAGGCCAGCACGGGCTCATTCTCGACTCCAACGACCTCGAGCGCGAACGGGGCATCACGATCCTCAGCAAGAACTGCGCCGTCCGCTACACTTCCACCTCGGGCGATAACTTCCGCGTGAATTTGATCGATACCCCGGGCCATGCCGATTTCGGCGGCGAAGTCGAGCGGGTATTAGGCATGGCCAGTGGCACGCTCTTGTTGGTCGATGCCTACGAAGGCCCCATGCCGCAAACCCGCTTCGTGCTGCAAAAGTCGCTGATGCATGGCCTGCGACCAATTGTGGTCGTCAACAAAGTCGACCGTCCCGACTCGCGCCCGATGGAAGTCGTGAACGAAGTTTTCGACTTGTTAGTGGAAATGGATGCCCCCGACGAGGTCTTGGAATTTCCCGTCATCTTCGCCTCCGCTCGGCAAGGTTGGGCAACCCTGGATCTCAACGAGCCGAGCGATTCCCTCCGGCCATTGTTTGAAGCCATTGTACAACACGTGCCACCCCCAGAAGTGGGTTTGGAAGATGGCCCTGGCCGTCTGCAAGTGACAACGCTTGATTACTCCGATTACGTGGGCCGAATTGCCATTGGCCGCGTGCGCGAAGGCACCTTCCGTCGCCGGCAGCGCGTGCTCGTCATCGACCGCGAGGGTAAGCAAACGGAAAAGCAAGTCGCCCAACTCTTGGGGTTCGACGGCTTGGATCGCAAGGAAGTGGACAGCGTCTCGGCGGGAGATTTGTGTGCCATCGTCGGCCTCGAACCCATCGAGATCGGCGACACAGTTTCCGATGTCAGCTTTCCAGAAGCCTTGCCCCCGGTCACCATCGACGAACCAACCCTGCACATGACATTCCGCGTGAACGACGGTCCTTTCACCGGACGTGAAGGAAAACTGCTCACGAGCCGACAATTGGGCGAGCGTCTGCAGCGCGAGTTGCGCTCCAATGTCGCGCTGCGTGTCGGACCAGGCCCCAGCCAGGAGCAATTCCGCGTTTCCGGTCGGGGTCTGATGCATCTAGGCATCTTGATCGAAAACATGCGCCGCGAAGGTTTTGAAATTTGCGTGGGCAAACCCGAGGTGATCCTCCGCGACATCGACGGAGTCCGTTGCGAACCGATCGAGCAACTGGTGGTCGATTGCCCCGAGTCCTGCCAAAGCTCGGTGATGTCGCTCTTGGGGGATCGCCGCGCCACGCTTACCAAAATGACCCATCGCCAAGGGGGCGGCTTCGTGCATCTGGAATTCACGGTTCCCGCGCGATCCTTGATGGGCCTCCGCAGCCGGATGCTCAATGCCACCCAGGGCGAGGCGATCATGCACCACACGTTTCTCGGTTACGAGCCAGTCCGCGGTGCCACGCCCAGCCGGCCCATGGGGGTGTTGCTCGCCAACGAAACCGGCATGGTCACCGCCTACGCCCTCGACGCGCTCTACGACCGTGGCGACTTTTTCATTAGCCCCGGTGACCAAGTTTACGAAGGCCAAGTCGTCGGTGAACATTGCCGCGCGGGTGACCTTGTGATTAACGTCGTGAAAGGCAAAAAACTCACCAACATGCGTGCCTCCGGCAAAGATGACAACAGCCAGGTTCGCCCCGTGCGAGTCATGTCGCTCGAAACCTGCCTCGAATACATCGAAGAGGACGAGCTCGTGGAGGTCACCCCCTCCAGCGTTCGCCTGCGCAAGATCATGCTGATCGAAGCCGACCGCCGGCGGGCAGCCCGGCGTGCCGAAAGCTAGCCCGACTGTTTGGAAAATCCGGCACATTCGACACGCCCGCAAGCTCTGATTGCTCTCCACGGAACCATGACCCAGGCCAAATTGGCCCTCCATCAACGGTTCGGCTTCCTCAAAAGCTATGCTTACATGGCAAGTTCTGCCTAGGCAGGCTCCAGAAGTGACAGCTATTTGAGGAGGCCTTTTCGATGGAAATCACCAAGAAACAAAGACCATTATCGCAGCGCCGTGGACTTTCCTTCTTGGAGTTCGTCGGTTGTTTGGTCGCTATGGTTGGAGGCGTAACGCTCGGCTCGATGTATCTCGGCATCGACGTCAAACAGATGGCCATCGGCGTGTTGGTTCAAGCACAAGTCGTCGAGGCCACTTACTTTGGGCAAGCGACCACGAACACGGCAATGTCGGCAGCAACTGAACCCGCTCCCGCGAGTGCCGAAGTTTCCTTGGAATCTTCCTCAGCAGCAATTCAACCTGCCGATCTGGCAACAACGGAAGCAGCACCCACCACCGACCAACCCGCCGCTCCTCGGCAACCGACACCACAAGAAACCCGAGCCGCGACTCGTGCTTACTGGAACACTCTCACCGAGTGCATGCTGGTTGAAGCCCATGGTCGCTTGCGGGGCGAAGGCAGCCCCGAGGAATGGCAACTCTACGATTATCTTTTGCAGCGGGAGCAGGGACACGAAAAAGCACTGAAAGATTTGGAAGCCCTCGACGAATTTGGCGTCGACGAGCGCTTAGTCGAGCATGGCGAGCAAGTCACTGCCTGGCACAAATCAGGGGTGAAATTATTTGACTACGCCTTGTCGCTACTGTCCGACGGACCAGGTGCCAAGTTAACCGGCCCCTTCGCCCAGAGTTGGCAGAGTGCCGCGACGCAACTCCGCATGGAAGAGAATCTCGTGATCGAGCGCCACCGCGCTGTCGCCAATTATTTGGACCGTGAATACAGGCAAGAAAAGCCATTTGTGCCGGCTTTCCAACAACAACTCACAAAATAACAATCGCTTTGCTAAAATAAGCGGACAATCCCCTCTTGAGGTTAAAGAAACATGATTCGTTTACTTGCTCGTTTGGTGCTTGGTTTCCTCGTCGTCTTGCAGTCTGTTGCGCCTGCGCTCGCGAGTGATGGGGTGGTAGTTGATGACTCCTGCGGCTGCGCCCTGGAGTGTGGCTGCTGCGAACCGATCGTCATGGAATGTGAAGCTTGCGGCGAGTGTGCCCCTGAAGTTATTACTTCTGATGACTGCGGCTGTTCCACAACGGAACACGCTGAACCAACGCTGGAAAAAGCGGCTGAACCCGTTCCCGCGGAAACGAATAAACCAGAGTCTCCAGAAACAGAGACTCCAGAGGCTAAAAAGCCCGCCGAGGTTTTGCCACAAAACGAAACACCTGCTCCCACGCTGGAAAAATCCGCTACGGAACTTCCGCCCGCCCCCATCGCGGTTCCCTCGGAGACGGCTCCAGCGGCGTCGCCTACCGATGAATTGTTTCCCGGCCCCGCAGCCACTCCGCCTGCCAATGTGCCAGCCGCTGAGCCCCAAGCGCAACCCAAAACCAATACTGATGGCCTCTTTGATGAACCGGCTGCCACTGTCGAAGAACCAGCGCCCGAAACCGAAGTGACCGAAACCGAAGAAGCGCAGATCACCGAGGATTTGTTCGTCGAGCCTTCGCAGCCCGCCGTCGAGGAAACAGAGGAAACAGAGGAAACAGAGGAAACAGAGGAAACAGAGGAAACAGAGGAAACCGAGTCGGAAACGATTGAAACTGAAACAGAAGAATCCACCACGGAAGCAGACCCTCTGGATGACTTGTTCGGCCCCTCAACTCCCGCCGAGGAACCGGCACCGCAAGAAGAAAAGCAAGAAGAAAAGCAAGAAGAAGCGGAAAGCAATGACCCGTTTAGTTGGAACGAAGCGCCCGCGTTGGAGATTGGTCCCAGCCTGTCACGCACTTGGACGGACCTCGTAGCGAATGTTCGATGCGAGGCTCGTTTGGTCCGCATGACCACCACGGGGGTCCACTTAACGCAGGCCTCTGGCGAGCTTGTTATGCTCGATTTTTCGCAGTTGAGTGACACCGATCTCAATTTCGTCCGCGAACAAATCCGCGCCCAACGCGCCCTGCTAGCACCCACCCACCTAGCAGCCCGCCCCCAATAAAACTTCCCCCAAGCCCGGGGACGGCGCTCCCCGGGTCAATGGCGACTTCATAATAACGCTAGCGTCCGCAAACTCCGCGTAGATTTCCTCATCGCACCTCCCTCCCCGCGACGATCTTTCCCGAGTAGCGAGCCCGCCTGAATGTAGCAGGCACACTCCGTGTGCCGTGGCGGCCGCGAGAAAACGCGGTGATTTCACCAAGGCGGTTACGGCACACGGAGTGTGCCTACCACTTTGCAGTTTTCTCGGGAATGACGGTGTAGCCTGCGGGAAATCTTCCATGGAACCGGTCTTGTTAGGTCTGGCTGCTCCCTCGGCCGTTAACACGGCGGGGAATCTGTTGGAGCGCACCTTCAACACCTTGGCGGAACCGTTCTCGGCGGTGCTGCACGCGGTGGCCGATTCTCTCTCCGCCGCGAGCGACGAACAGCCCGCGGTGCCAATCGCGGACATGCAGACCGCTTTGCCGGAACTCCAACAAAATCTGGCAACCAGAATTGAGCAAGCCCTGGCATCCGCCGGTGTCGAACTCACCGAGCCGTTGCAACTGCGTATCTCGGCAATCGACGGTCGCCTGGAAGTCGTCGGCGAGCACCCCCAGAAAGCGCTCATTGAATCCGCCTTAGCGGATGATCCCGAGTTAGCGCAAGATTTTTCCCTGGCTGTTGCCATCCAGCAATTGCTTCTGGCAGAAGAACCCGAGGATGATGTTGCTCTCGGAGCGGCAAGTGATAACAGCCTCACAGCCCAGTTCACCAGCGATGAAACCGGCGCAAGCTTAACGCTCAACTAAAGCGGGGCCGGCGCTCCCCGGGTCAACTCAAAAACCGCTCAGTAACACGTCGCGCCGCCTCATCGCCACTCCGCACGCAGTACGGAATACCCACGCCCCGATAACCGTTGCCAGCCAGCGCCAACCCAGCCACCCCGGCAGCGCGCTCTTCGATTTTCTGCACCAACTCCAAATGCCCCACCCGATACTGCGGCATTTTCTCGCGCCACTTCACCACATCGATCATCGTCGGTGGGCCGCTAATGCCGAGAATGTCGGTCAGCTCCGCGAGCGCGATCCGCTCGAGTTCCGCATCCGGCAAGTCAACCAAATCCGGCCGCAAGGCACCGCCGAGAAAGGTCCGAATCAGCACCATCTCGTCGGGCGCGCGTCCCGGAAATTTCACGCTCGAAAAACTCGCGGCAATAATGTCGCGATTCTCAATCTTCGGCACGACAAACCCAAACCCATCCAATTTCCGTTCGATTTGATCCCCACGAAACGCAAAACTCACCACGGCACTACTCGCATAGGAAATCTCACCAAGCAGCCCCGCCAGTAGCGCATCAATCTCCCCAATCAGCGCCGCCGCTCGCGGCGCGGGCACCGCCAACACCACCCCCGCATAGGATTCACTACTCGTCCCGTCGGCAAAACGCAAACGCCAGTTGCCTACCTCATCGTGCGAAATTTTCTCCACCGATTGATTCAAATGGATCGCTTCCGCTGGCAAACATGCTCTGAGCGCCTCCACCAGCCGCCCCATCCCCCCGCGCAGCGTCACAAAACTCCCATACCGCGCCCCGCTAGAAGCTTCAGCATCCACTTGATCGCGCTGCCAAAGCGTCCCATTTTTCCGCAAAGCTTCCAATGCCTCCGGCATCGTTGCCGCCACGCTCAGTTGGTTTGCATCAGCCGTGTAAATCCCCGCCACCAACGGCTCGACCAAATGTTCAAACGCTTCCCGGCCCAACCGCTCCGAGGCGAAGTGAGCCAAGTTGTCATCAAATCCATCGTGATCGATGCCCTGCGGAGGCTTTCGCCAACGCTCCGCGATCAACCGCAATTTCCCCGGCCAACTCAAGAGCGGAGTTTTGATGATGGGCCATAGCCGTTGCGGACGGATCAGCACAAACCCCGCCGGCACGGGATGCAGTTTGCCATAGTGCAGCACGAGCGCCCGACGGTGGGCCGTGTTGGTCGGAATCAACTCGCCGCTGAGTCCCAACTCCTCGCACAATTCGCGGCCCCAAGGCTCCCGGGTAATAAAACTGTCCGCCCCGCGCTCGATAAGAAAATCGCCCTCGCCGTGCGTGGCGAGCACCCCACCCAGCCGATCACTCGCTTCAAAAATCTCGACCCGCGCCTGCGGCAGCAGCTTGGTCAATCGATACGCAGCCGTCAGCCCAGAAATCCCGCCCCCCACAACGGCAAACTTCAGAGGTGTTTTAGAAGTATCAGCCAAAATGAATCACAATCGATACCTATTTAGCCGCGGTGCTCGCACCGCGCTCAAGACAACACAGCGCCACGGCGGGCACCGACGCTCCGCGTTGGTCGGCACCGCGCTTCTCGTGGAAACAACGCAACCATTCTGGCATCACCAACCAACCCCTGTCCACCATACAGAGCAGCACCATCCCGGTGCGGAAACAGTGGTTTTCTTGCTTCAAGGGCAGGGTGCCACTGCTGGCTTGTCCAGCAGTGCCTTCTCAGCGGCTGCTTGTAATCAGATTTCTTGTGGATTCTCACCGACGTCAAGCTTATATTCACTGCATGAGCAACCTTCCACCCCATCGCAAGCAAGTCCGCCATCATCACGATCCGAGCCATTGTCACGAGCTCACGTTTTCTTGCTTTGGCCATTACGTTCTGCCCCTTTTTGTCTTCCCTTCTATCTTCTAAGAAGAGCAAAGCAAGTTGGACGATTCAATGAACTTATGGGAGCTAGTTGAAACAGGCGATCAAACGGGGCTACGTCAAGCCATCGCGGAGGGGGCTGATCCGAATCGATCGTTCCCCGACAGCGACGAATGTCTATTAACGATAGCTGCTTCCAGAGGAGATTCGGCCATGGTCCGACTGCTGTTGGAACTGAGAGCTGATCCTAATTTCTGCCAAACAGTTACCCCACCTCTGACAGCGGCCGTCGAGAGTGGCTCCTTGACATCTGTAAAGGAGTTATTGAAGGCCGGCGCCGAAATCAACGTGCGGGATGAGGATGGTGGTACACCGTTGATGATCGCCGCAGCGTGTGGGCATGTGGACATTGTCAAAGAGCTCTTGCAGCGCGGTGCCAATCCGAAGCTCAAAGACGAGAGCGCAAACACAGCACTATTCTTGGCGACTGACAAAAACCACATCGAGGTTTGCGAACTTTTAATGCCTATCTCCACAGCCAAGGAAAGAGAGAGAGCTAAACTTGTTTTGGCTTTTCGCTCGCAAGGGGAAACCTCGGAAGAAGTAAATCAGCTCATTCTTGCAGCCACGCGCGGACATGCCGAAGTTGTTTATGGTTTAGTGAGAAACGGGTTATCGGTTAATGCCATCAATGAAGACGGCAAGACTGCCCTTATGCGTGCTGCCAACAAAAACCACAAGGAGATCGTCGAGTGGATGCTCGAACGCGGGGCGGACATCAATCGAAGAGATATTTACGGCGAGAGTCCGTTGACTTATGCGGCAATGGGATGTCATCCCGAGATGTACGATTTTCTCTTCCCGCTGACTGACAAGAAACTTCGCAAACGGGCTGAGATGATCAAGAAAAATCAGATTGACATCGGCAACTGGCCCGCCCAGAAGGGGTGACTGTGTCCATTCGGCAGAAGAAAAACGGAACGAATGACAAACAAACAATCGTTCGGACACAAATAACGCTCGGTCTCCTCGGTCAGCTTCCCCAAGCGCGCGGCCAAAAGTAACGGCTAAAATTGGCCACCCGTTTGTGATAAAATCAGCGATGCGCTAAATTATGTTCAGATGGCGTTTCCTTGAATATTGGGTTGGCAAGGCAACGACAATTCGTGGGAATTGGGTCCGACAACGTTAAAATCGCGAGTTTTTTCTTGGCAAACCACATCATCTAGTGGGTCTGACCAAACCAACTACTACCTATAGACATTTTCACCACCCCGCCAATCGACGTAAACTGGTAAATTAGAGTCTCAAGAGCGGCCCCGAAGCCAGGGCGGAGCCACAACATGTTGTGTGTCCCCACCGCTGACCCGCGTGTGCGACGCCAGTAGGCAACTGGACTGACAAGCACTTGCCTACCACACCTTCCGACCCGGTCGCCAAGGCCAATACGATTGCGGCCGCGCGCCGAGTCGTAACTCCATGCCCGCGGTCAAGGAGAAATTGTTGACCGTCTCGACGTCGTCCGACCCAAAGCCGAGGTTGTCGAGCACTTCCAGCCGCCAGGCAAGCCAAGGAAATTGATGGAACTCCACGCCCACGCCAAACGGCATCGTGGCCAGTGTCACGTTGCGGCTGATACTCAAGTCATCCACGAAATCAATCCGCGCCAACCCCGCGCCCAGCAGTCCGTAAGGCCGAACTTTGGAATCGCCCCACGGATAATACTTGAGATCGACGTCGCTGATAAAGTAAGAGCCGTCGGCAGGCGTGGCATTAACCCCTTCGAGGTCCATGTTGGGATGCGACCAACCAAACCGCCATTCGAGCCCCCAGAAGTAATCAAAGTCGTAACCGATCCGCAGTCCGGCGATCAACTCATTGTCGAGATTAACTCGCCCCGCGATCAACTCATCGCCGGTGAGCGTGCCGAGAAACCAATCCGCGTGATAGGGGCGATTGAGCCAACTCGTGCCCTCCAAGGGGACGCCTTTGCCAGTGTGACGGCCGTCGGTCGAGGAATGGCGAAAACCGAAGTGGCGGACCCAGTCAATCGTTTTCACCGAGGGGTCGTTCCACTTGACGGTGTTGTCTGCCAGCGGTTCTTGCTCGACGAGCGGCTCCCATTGATCGAATTCCGCAGCCTCGGGAGCATTGACTTCGCTCTCTTCATCGACCTTGAAATCAAATGTCGAGGCCTTGCCACGCGATTCTTCGTCGAATGGATCAGCCGCGTGCGCAGGCAACGCCATGAGCAGCGTCAGCCACGCAGCGCAAAGGGCATACAAAGATCGTGTGAAGACCGCGTCCATGCGATTCAACAGCCACTCGTGGAGAAAAGAAATCAATACGCGGTTCCGCTTACGAATCGAAGCGGAATCGCGAGATTTGGGCGGGGATTATGGCGGTGGCTGCCGCTGGTGTCAACGCTGCCGTTACTGCACGCTAGCAGTCTCGGCAACTTGAGCATCGTTCGACTCAATAACCGATTGTTTCCCCACTTCGACTTCCACCTGACTGGCTGGCGGGGTCGGGGGTGCTATCACTTCGGCAGAGACGGTCAGACCCGCCGTACGATTAGGGCGGTCCGTCGTGATGGTGACGGGCACCTTCACCGGACCAGCCTGATCGCCGGGGCGATATGTGATTTCGACCAAGTGCAACTCTTTCGATTCTTGATCGGTATTAAAGCTAAAGCAGTTGTCACCGCAGTTCACATCAAGAATCTTGAACGGCTTCTTGCCGCGTACCACCACTTTCTTGGTGATCGGCTCGCCGGCCTTTACATTGCCAAGCACCAAAGTCTCGGGAGTCACGGAGATTTCCGGCACGACATGTCCACCAACAAACAACGGAATCCGTTGGCTATCCGTGCGGCGATCGTTCGTGACGACTGTGAGCTGATCCTTGATGAAACCGACCGGCACGTTGTCCTTGAGCCGCACGGTCAGGTTGTAATTCACTTTGCCCGAAGTGCGGGGAGCTTCTGCCATTTCAACTTCAAAGTAGTCATTATCATTCGTGATATCGACAATCTTCCAGTCGGCACGGCCGGCATAACTGACATTGATACGCTGCTCGCGGAGCTCGCCTTCGTCAACTTTGCCGAATTCAATCGCACCAGGGCTGAAAACAACGTCGCCCCGGATATTGCCATGCACGCGGACCTGTACTTCGGCTGGATACGGTGCGCCAAACGAGACGGTGAGGGTCGCCCCGTGCAAACCCACGAAAGTGTGAGTATTAAACTTGGCGACCAAGAATGCCTTCTGATAAGTGTTAATGGTGTTGTTCTCGATGGTCGGCGAGGTGCAACCGCAACTCGAACGCACGCCAAGAATCTTCATCGGCTGCTTGTAGAGATTGGTAATCTCGAAGCGGTAAATGGTTTCCGCTCCACGAGCGACCGTGCCGAAGTCGTGCTCAACTTTGTTGAACATTTTCTCGGCCCAATCTTGAGCGGCGAGTTGACCGACGGCGAAATTGGCGGCCACGACGAGGGCCACGAAAATAGTGCGCAACATGGCAGATGTCCCTGAAAAAAGTGAACGGCCTGATTGCGCAAATCCCTTTGCAACGAACATGATCAAAAACTTTCCCTGCTAGCAAGCAGTACCCAAGTGTAGTAAGGCGTAGGTTAGTTTACCGCAGTAATTACGTAAGAGCGAAGAATTGATTTAACTAAAACCATTATTTTTTGCTATTTTGTTCCGCTTTGGGTAGAGCAGTTCCGCAGGGCGAACTTCTGCTCTAGCCGTAGAATCTAACGATTGCAAGGGGCGTACCAACGAGCGAGATTATCGCATCTCCGAACTTCAGTTTAGCCCCCTGCAATCTTCGCACGCTTTGCTAGAATGCCCCCAACGGCAATTGCCGTGGTTGAATCGTTGTTTTTATCAAGCCCCAAGCGGGCTAAACCAGCCATATTTCCCACGTTCGCATGCCCAACGCCAGGAATGTTGCCATTGTCGGTGTCGGACTGATCGGCGGATCGATTGGCCTTGCTCTACGTAAGCGCGGATTGGCCGGGAATGTTACAGGCGTCGGGCGAAATCAAGCCACCCTTAATAAAGCCCTCGCCGTGGGAGCCATCGACCGAGCCACCACCGACTTGGGGGAGGGTGTGGCCAATGCCGAGGTCATTGTGGTTGCGACTCCCGTGGATTCGATTGCCGAGCAGGTGTGCCAAGTCGCGGCAGCGGCACCCTTGGCTCGGCTCATTACCGACGCAGGCAGCACCAAAGGCTTGATTTGCCGGGAAGTCGATGCACGACTTGCTGGGAAATCCCCAAACTTTGTCGGCAGCCATCCTTTGGCCGGCGATCATCGCACCGGCCCCGAGAATGCCCGCGAAGATTTGCTTGAAGGCCGAACGGTCGTGGTTACCCCCACCAAAGCCACTTCTGCGGAGGTGCTAGAAATTGCGCGGGAATTTTGGCAATCTTTGGGGGCCACGGTTCATGTCATGTCTCCCAAAGAGCATGACCAAGCCCTTGCCGCGACGAGCCATTTACCACACTTGGTGGCCTCGGCCCTGGCGAAATGCACCGCTCAAGAGTATTTGCCACTCGCCGCGACGGGTTGGGCCGACACAACCCGCGTGGCCGCCGGTGATGCGGAATTGTGGACTCAGATTTTCAGCCAAAACTTGGCTGACATGTTGCCGGCGCTCGACAGATTGATCGCCCAGCTTCAAGAAATGCGTGCTCAAATGGCCACCGGCGAGTGGTCTCAACTCCAAAAAACCCTCCACCAAGCGAAACAGATTCGAGATGCTCTGGGAAATTGACATCCACCCGCTCCCTGGACTGCCCGACCATGAAGCCGAGCGCATTGCCGCAGTCGCTTCAGAATTGGGAATTGGTCACAATTTGGTGATCCACTCCGCGCGGGGTTTCCTGCTCGAGAGCGATTCGCTTGATGAGGCTCAGGCCGAGCGGTTGGCCAGCGAGTTGTTTGCGGAATCAACCGTGGAGCGCCCGGTCGTGGGCCAAGTCAGTCAAGCGGCATTGTCTGCTTCACCCAACGGCAACGGGGCAGCGCTGCTGCAGGTCTTGTTGAAGCCGGGAGTCATGGATCCGGTTGCCCAGAGCGCGGAAGCGGCGGTGCGAGATTTTGGCTATTCGCTCTCATCGCTTCGCACCCTCCGCAAGTATTGGATTGATGGTGCCACCCAGCAGCAACTCGCCGCGATCAGTAACCGCATCCTCGCCAACGACGCCATTGAGCAAACAATTGTCGGTCCGCTGCCGTTTGATCGGTTGCAATTGGGGAGCGACTATCAATTCCAACTCTGCACGGTCGCTCTTAAGGATTTAGACGACGCCGGCCTGATGAAGCGCAGCCGCGAGGGACAGCTTTATTTGCAACTCGCCGAGATGCAGACAATCCAAAAGCATTTTGCCGAGTTGGGTCGCGAGCCAACCGACATCGAGTTGGAAACCCTCGCCCAAACCTGGAGCGAGCATTGCAGCCACAAGACGCTCGCGGGTCGGATCGCCTATCGCGACGAACAAGGCGAACGGCAATTCGACAACATGCTCAAGGAAACCATTTTCGCCGCGACCAACAAATTGCGAAAACAATGGGGCGACGAGGATTGGTGCGTCAGTGTATTCCGTGATAACGCGGGGATCGTGCGGTTCACCGATGATTTCAATATTTGCTTCAAGGTCGAGACGCACAACCATCCGTCGGCATTGGAGCCTTACGGCGGGGCCAACACAGGTATCGGCGGCGTAATCCGCGACACGATGGGTACTGGCATGGGTGCGAAACCGATCTGCAACACCGACGTGTTTTGCTTTGCCCCACCCGATACGCCGACGGACGATCTTCCGCCGGGGGTTCTGAATCCGAAACAGGTGATGCGTGGCGTGGTGAGTGGAGTGCGCGACTACGGGAACCGCATGGGGATTCCCACCGTGAATGGAGCCGTCTACTTCGATCCGCGCTACTTGGGAAATCCGCTTGTTTACTGTGGCAACGTCGGTTTGATTCCTGTGGACAAATCTTTCAAGAAACCACAGCCCAACGATTTGATCGTGAGCGTCGGCGGCCGCACGGGCCGCGACGGCATTCACGGCGCGACATTCTCGAGCGCGGAACTGACTCACGAAAGCGAATCGCTCTCCGGTGGAGCCGTGCAGATCGGCAATGCCGTCGAAGAGAAAAAAGTGCTCGATGTGCTGCTCGCCATTCGCGATCGCGGGCTGTATAGCGCGATCACCGACTGCGGGGCGGGGGGATTCAGCAGTGCCGTCGGCGAAATGGGGGAAGAAATCGGGGCCGAAGTCTGGCTTGACCGTGCCCCTGTAAAATACGCGGGACTCTCCTATACCGAGATATGGATTTCCGAGGCCCAAGAGCGGATGGTCATCAGCGTGCCGCCGGAGTCGTGGGAGGAACTTCACGCCCTGTGCGAGGCCGAAGGGGTTGAAGCGACGGTCATTGGCAAGTTTGCACCCACGGGTCGACTGGTTCTGAAATACGGCGAACACGTCGTCGGTGATTTAGCGATGGATCTCTTGCACAACGGCCGCCCACCGGTGATTCGCTCCGCGAGTTTCAATCCCCCACAAGTCCAACCGCTCGAATTGCCGATGCTGGGTCACGATCTCACCACCGATTTGTGCCGCATCTTAGGCAGTTATAACGTGGCGAGTAAGGAATGGATCATTCGTCAGTATGACCACGAAGTGCAGGGTGGCAGCGTCATCAAGCCGCTTGTCGGCTTGGCGAGCGACGGCCCGAGCGACGCCGCGATTGTCCGGCCCGTGCTTGGTTCGCGACGTGGCGTGGTAATTTCCTGCGGCATGAATCCCCGCTATGGCGATCTCGACACCTATCACATGGCTGCCAGTGCCATCGACGAAGCAATGCGCAACTGCGTGGCGGTGGGTGCCGATCCAAGCCGCATTGCGCTCTTGGACAATTTCTGTTGGGGCGATTGCGAGAAGAGTGAAACGCTTGGCTCGCTGGTCCGCGCGGCGCTCGCTTGTCATGATTTGTCACTCGTTTTGGAAACTCCTTTCATCAGCGGGAAGGACAGCCTCAACAATGAATTCAGTTTTGTCGATTCGATGGGCGAGAAGCAAACGATCGCGATTCCGCCGACGCTGTTGATTAGCGCGATGGGCCAAATCGCCGACGTTTCGCAAACAGTGACAATGGACCTCAAGCATGCCGACAGTTTACTTTACCTGGTGGGTGAAACGAAGGACGAACTCGGCGGTTCACACTTTGCGTTGATTCACGAAATTTCGGGCGGCGATGTACCTCAAGTCGATCCCAGAGTCGCCAAGCAAACCTTTGCCGCCTTGCATCGTGCGATTTCACAGGGGTTGGTTCGTGCCTGCCATGATTTGAGCGAAGGTGGCCTCGCCGTGGCGGCAGCCGAGATGTGTTTCGCTGGTGGCATCGGGGCAGAAATCGAATTGGTTAAGGTTCCCACCGGTGGTGAAACGCTCTCGCCAGTGACACTGCTGTTTAGCGAATCGAATACTCGGTTCCTCTGTGAAGTTCGACACGAACAAGCCGACAAGTTTGAAACGGTAATGTCCAGCGTTATGCACGCCAGTGTGGGCCGCACCCAACCCGAGCTCCGGTTGCGTATCGCTGAACAGCAGGGTGCCTCTGCATGGATCAACGCGGAACTCAATGCGTTAAAAGCCGCCTGGAAACAACCACTCGCTTGGTAGAACCGATTTGACTATGTCACAGCCAAAAATATTAATCCTCAGAGCTCCTGGCACCAATTGTGATGCTGAGACCGCGCATGCGTTTCGGCTTGCTGGCGGGATTTCGGACGTAGTTCATTTGAATCGTTTTCTCGAAGACCCGCGATTGGCTGCCGACTACCAAGTGCTCTGTATCCCGGGGGGATTCAGTTACGGTGACGACGTTGCCGCCGGGCGTATTTTTGGCAATCAGATTCGGCATCATTTAGCTGATGCTCTCCGTGAATTTCGCGAGGCGGGCAAACTCATTCTTGGTATTTGCAACGGCTTTCAAGTGCTCATCAAGTCGGGGCTCTTGGACACCGACGATGCAATCGGCCCTGCGGCTTCACTCACTTGGAACGACTCGGGCCGATTTATGGATCGCTGGGTCGGCTTGCAAACATCCGGAAACCGCTGTGTCTTCTTGCAAGGCTTGGAGACGCTCGTGCTGCCGATTGCTCACGCGGAAGGAAAGTTCGTCGTTCGTGATGAAAGCTCTTTGACTCGATTCGAGCAGAACGGCCAATTGGTGTTGCGCTATGCAAACATTGGCGGCATGGCTGCGCCGTACAATCCCAACGGTGCGATTGCCGACGTGGCTGGAATGTGTGATACCACAGGGCGCGTTTTCGGCCTGATGCCGCACCCGGAACGGTTCGTCGATTTCACGCAGCATCCGCAGTGGACACGTCATGAGGAACGTGGCGAAGGCCAGGGTCTCGCCGTGTTTCACAACGCTGTGCGCTATTTTTCCTGAGAACTAACCGAATCGTTTGTATCGCGGTTCGATCTCTGGCTCTTTTTTTTCTGGCAGCGATTCGGCGAGCCACCAGGCAAACCGGCCCAAGACGCGGAAATAAACGAAACCCGTCGCCAGGGCGATCGGCACGGCAGCCAATATCCAACCTTCTGCAAACAGAAGTATGTTTGCACAGGTAACCACTCCCGCGGCCCAAATACTTGCCGACTCGACATAAAACAACAGCCAATAGGCTGGCCGAATCGCGAGACTTCCCCAAATCCTTGCCGAAAACACGCCCATCGGCGTACTTTCTTGAAAGGTGGAAAGTAGCAGTACGGGAAAGAAAACCAACATGCTAACGCTGCCGACGGCCGTCGAATATTGCCACGGTACAAACTGCATCGTGGCGAAAGCTGGTATCAAGCTCAGCGCGATTGGAAAGAAGATGTAAAATATCTCCGGGAAGGATTCGAAGATCCAGGGGCTAGGGGAAACGTGCAGCTTCTTGTGTCCCTCGGAGCTTTCCGCGACGATCGCGCACCAGATGGCGGCTATAGGCGCGATCCAAAACAGAACACCAATGATGATCGCCGCGACTATGCAGCACAGCATATACATGGCTGAAATCCCACCACCTTTGATAGTTGCCGCTTCGATCGCCAATCCCGCGACTACGATTCCTACCGCTGATGTCCCCACCCACCACGCTGGAACCGGCTCCTTGATCAGCATCGACCACACGCCGTTAAGCGTCGGCAGGCGTGGCATTTTCGGACGTTCTTCTTCACGTTGCTTCGCTACCTTCTCAACTGCGACTTTGCTCTCGCGTTTCAACCGCTCGACATACTCCGGCACCGGACTAGCTACGATAAGTTGCGTGGGGTCAAGTTTATATTCTTGCCCCGCCGGGACGAGCGGTGATTTCTTCTCGACTTCTTTGGGTGGTTCCTTCACCTTCGTGAGTGCGCCGCAATCGGGGCATTTTAATTGGCCACCAACGTGCTTAAGCTGGGCGTACATCAGCGTGTCGCAGACGCGGCAATAGACGGGGAACAACTTCGGTTGGGCCGCACGCTGGTTTTCCGGATCAGGGGCCTTGTTCACTTCCCACACGCCATACTGCTGCCCGCTCATGGCTGGCGGTTGGCGGATTGGTTCTGCCTGCTTCGGTTGGGGAACAACATTCGTTGCGTGACATTCCGGGCATTTGGCTTTTTTGCCCGCATCAGCACGATTGGCCACCAGTCGCGTGTCACACACTCGGCACCAAAACTCGATATAGCTCGGAGGCGCGGGCACTTCGGGTTTTACTTCTGCCTCAGCCTGTGGGCTGGGAACAATGAGAATCTTGCCGCATTGGCCGCAGCGACATTTTTTACCCGCATTGGCCGGTTCATAGGGGAGCGTGGCTTGGCAACCATCGCAGATGAAGAGTCGAGTTGGAGAAAGGGGGGCGGACATAAATGCAGAGATCCTGTTTTATGAATTGTACTCAACTCTTGGTGCGTCCCTCTATGACCGGCAAATAAAGGAGTCCACTTGTCAGCCGATTTGTCTAACTGTTAGCATCAATTTCATGTGGCAAGATATTCATGGACATGACGCGGTCGTCGAGCGATTCCGCCGCAGTCTCACCAGCGGTCGGCTCGCGTCGAGTTATCTCTTTCTTGGTCCCGCGGGAGTGGGGAAACGGACGTTTGCCTTGAAGCTGGCCAAGGCTTTGCTTTGCGCGAATACGGCGGAGGCCGATCTCGCTCCATGCAACCAGTGCGAGTCCTGTCGGCTGATGGACGCGGGCACGCACCCCGATGTCGATATTGTGGGCTTGCCAGTGGGGAAACGTGAGTTGTCGATCAACATCTTTCTGGGTGATCGTGAGCACCGTCACCAAGAGGGGTTGTGTCACAAGATCGGGCTGAGACCGATGATGGGCCGACGCCGAGTGGCGATCATCGACGATGCCGATGGGCTTAACACCGAGAGCGCGAACTGTCTGCTCAAGACCCTGGAAGAACCCCCGCCCGGCGCCGTGCTGATTCTCATCGGTACGAACCGTAGCCGCCAATTGCCCACGATTCTTTCCCGAACTCAAGTGGTTCGCTTCGAGCCGCTGCCCACGGATATTGTGAGCCGCTTGTTGGTTGACCAGGGAATTGTGGCCAGCGAACAAGAGGCCTCGCCACTTGCGGTGGAATCTGGCGGCAGTTTGCAGACAGCCGGTGAGATTCTTGCCATGAACCTTAGCGAATTCCGCACACGTCTGTTGCGTCAATTTGCTACTCCCGTTCTTGATGGTACACGGTTGGTTGCCATTCTTAACGATTTTGTAAGTGAAGCCGGAGCCGAGCCCGAGGCAAAACGGCAGCGTTTGCGACCGGCGTTTGCTCTCGTGATCGAACACCTCCGAGCCCAACTACGAGGCCAGAATGCTCAAGTTTCAACGAATCGCGCACCAAATTCGCGCTTACTGGCCGCCATGGATCGCTGCATCCTGGCCGAGGAAGAGCTGGATCGGAACGCGAATCAGGCCACTCTGCTGGAATGCTGGGTCGACGATCTGGCCCGATTGTTCAATCCAGCACCTTCAGTTCGCTGATCTGTGTGTTTTCCACCCCCTCTCCTCCGGTTGACTGACTTCGTGAGTCAATCTAAACTTCGCTCTTGCTTAGGATTACAATCTTGCAAACTGTAACCGCCAGGCCGGACTTTGCTGGGGTTCTTCGATCCAAAACGGTCGCTTTTCCGGTTATCTAGGTGGTTCTGGGGAGTTGCGTATCCTATTTTTCGGTAGCTTGGAACTGTTCAGGTTGGGGGAGCTCTGATCGCAGCGAGTCTCACTGCTGCGGAGCTTTTCGTTCCGCCCAGCACTAAGCGCGACACGACACTAGTTTTCCAAAATAAAGAGCCAGGAATCTCAATGTTTTTTTCGATAGTGCGTTGCTTGCTCACGGCGGTCATTGGATTGATTGCATCCGCGGCGAGTGCTGGTGAAGCGGACCTCATTCTTCCCGACGTTTCCACTGAACTTTTTCTGGGAATCAATGGCCGACACTGGCTGTTGGGCGGCCTGGGGGTTTGCGGGCTCGGCATGTTGTTCGGGCTGAGCATGTTTGTCAAGCTCCGCAATCTTCCCGTGCATCGCTCGATGCGCGAAATCTCGGAGCTTATCTACGCAACCTGCAAGACCTATCTGTTTACTCAGGGTAAGTTCATTCTGATCCTCGAGTTGTTTATCGGGACGGTCATGGTCTTCTACTTCGGTTGGCTGCGAGACTTTGAGCCACTCAAGGTTAGCGTCATTGTGTTGTTTAGCCTGGTTGGTATCGCGGGTAGCTATTTCGTCGCTTGGTTTGGTATTCGCATCAACACCTATGCCAACTCACGGGCGGCGTTTGCTTGCTTGGCGGGAAAGCCGTTGCCGGCTTATTCCATTCCTCTTCAAGCGGGTATCAGCATTGGCACGTTGCTGATCAGCGTCGAGCTGGCGATCATGCTCGCGATTCTGCTCTTCATCCCCGGAGACTATGCCGGGGCATGTTTCATCGGTTTTGCCATCGGCGAATCGCTCGGTGCCGCGGCTCTTCGGATCGCGGGGGGCATCTTCACGAAGATCGCTGACATCGGTGCCGACCTGATGAAAATCGTGTTCCATATCGAGGAAGACGATGCCCGCAATCCTGGCGTGATCGCCGATTGCACGGGCGACAACGCCGGCGATTCCGTCGGCCCCACGGCCGATGGATTTGAAACCTATGGCGTGACGGGCGTGGCACTGATTACCTTTATTTTGTTGGCAGTGATTCCTTCGGATACGACATCGTATCTGCCGGATGGCGTGACCGTAGCTGCGGCTACCCAGGATCAAGTGGCCGCTGCCACGGTTGCTGCGACACAAGTGCAAGTGCGGTTGCTGGTCTGGATTTTCATGATGCGCATCATGATGATCGCCACGAGCATCCTGGCGTATGCCGTGAATCAGGCCTTGGCTCGGGCGAAATATGCCAATGAGACTCATATGGATTTTGAGGCTCCGCTGACGCGGTTGGTGTGGATTACGTCGATCATTTCCGTGGCTGTCACTTATGTGATGTCTTACTTGTTGATCGCGGAACTCGGCGACGGCACCTTATGGTGGAAGCTCTCGACGATCATCTCTTGTGGCACTTTGGCCGGAGCGATTATCCCTGAGCTTGTCAAGATTTTCACTTCCACACATTCCATGCATGTGAAAGAAGTCGTCGAGTCCTCGCGGCAAGGCGGGGCTTCGCTCAATATTCTCTCCGGTCTCACGGCGGGAAACTTTAGTGCGTTTTGGATGGGGCTGACCATCGTCGCTCTCATGGCGATTGCCTACGGGGTAAGTCTATTTGGACTCGAAGCTCTTATGATCGCTCCGGCGGTGTTTGCTTTTGGTTTGGTTGCGTTCGGCTTTTTGGGCATGGGGCCCGTCACGATCGCCGTCGATTCGTATGGCCCCGTAGCCGACAACGCGCAGAGCGTGTTCGAGCTTTCGAGAATTGCCAAACTGCCCGGTATCGAGAAAGAGATCAAAAGAGATTTCGGTTTTACTCCTGACTTTGTCAAAGCCAAACAATTCCTGGAAGAAAACGACGGTGCCGGCAACACGTTCAAAGCCACGGCCAAGCCGGTGCTCATCGGTACGGCAGTCGTCGGTGCGACGACCCTCATTTTCTCGATCATCGTGGTCCTGACTCAGGGGCTCACGACGGATATGGAAAAACTCTCTCTGTTGTATCCTCCCTTCATGCTCGGCCTCATTTCTGGTGGGGCGGTGATTTATTGGTTCACGGGTGCTTCGACTCAAGCGGTCTGTGCCGGTGCTTATCGCGCGGTGGAATTCATCAAGGAGCATATTCATCTCGACGATGGAGCGGAGCGGGCGTCCATCGAAGACAGCAAACGGGTTGTCGAAATCTGCACTCTCTATGCCCAAAAAGGCATGTTCAATATTTTCTTCGCGTTGTTCTTCATGACTCTGTCGTTCGCGTGCATCAATGCTCATTTCTTTATTGGGTACTTGTTCTCGATAGCCATCTTTGGACTCTATCAAGCGATCTTCATGGCCAATGCCGGCGGTGCTTGGGACAACGCCAAGAAAATCGTGGAAGTCGAGCTCCGCGAAAAGGGAACTCCGCTGCACGATGCCTCGGTCGTCGGCGACACGGTCGGCGATCCGTTCAAGGACACTTCCTCGGTGGCCCTCAACCCGGTGATCAAGTTCACCACGCTCTTTGGTCTGCTGGCCGTGGAACTGGCGATTGAAATGGATCCGACCACCAGTGTCACCATCGGCGCGATCCTCGGGCTGCTGTCGCTGGTCTTTATTTGGCGGTCGTTCTACCGGATGCAAATCGCTGTCCATGCTGCTGGCTGAGGCCCCAGGGGAGTAGTTTTTCAGCCCCACTTGCAGCGCCCGACGATTGATCTAAAATTAGGCTGAATTGGTCTGGGGGAATTGACGATATTCCGTGGGCCGATCCTGCTGGGATAGCACCTGGAGAGGTGGCAGAGTGGTCGAATGCGCCGGTTTGCTAAATCGGTGACCGGGGAAACCTGGTTCGCAGGTTCAAATCCTGTCCTCTCCGTTTCCAAAACCCTTGCCTGATGGTGAGGGTTTTTTTGTTGCGAGGTGGTTCAACGCATCCAATCCCACCAACCGGGAGTGCTATTTTGCGATGAAAACTTCAAGCCCGCAGCAGGCTATGAAGCTCGCTTGCCATTGTGACTGGTTTCCATGGCACGTTATGGGGAAACCCATGGCTTTAGCGCATGGAATGAGAACAGCGATTGGCAGCTTACGCCGAATCGCTCGCCTTTGTCGTGGTTGCGAAGAGACAGCACTATTTCAAGTGCTAGCTTGCTCATAATGTCTGCTATCCGCATAAGTGACTGCATTCTTCAAGTCACCCCCTAGCGGGGTCCGAACAACTCTATAGTAGTGTGCTTTTTCGTCGGGGCTTGCTAGCTCTAAGGACAAGCCGCGAGCAATACCTTGTCTACCCTGGTTCGACGCCTCTCGGACCAAACGATCTTCTCGTCTTATCACAACATGTTCAGCATCGTTTCAGGGAATATCCTGAGTGGGAGATGTTGCGCAACCGCGCGAAAGCAGTTGTGCGCGCGGTTGGCGATGGTGCTGCTGATGGCAATTTTCTGTGTCACGGCGGGCTGTACCCCTTCCAAGTATCGCCAAGAGGCCGACGAAGATGCGAATTGTTTGACCGATCAAAAGTCCGCGATGGCGGGGATTGAACCGGCGAGTTACCGCATCGACATCGACCCGCGTTCGCGCATGTTCGATCCGAATGACCCTGACTGCGAGCCGATGCCTCCCGATGATCCAACCTCGAATCTGTTGATGCAACGGATCGACGGGATGAAAGGCTCGAAGCTTTGGAAGAAATTGCCGAAGACGCCGTTCGTCGAGAATCCGGCGTGGACCGACTATCTGCCGCTCAATGAAGAAGGTCAGGTGGTGCTCGATCTCACCGGTGCGGTGGAAATGGGAGTGATTAACTCGCCCCGCTATCAGTCAGAATTGGAACAGCTTTATCTTTCCGCGCTCGATGTGAGTTTCGAGCGGTTTCGTTTCGATTCGCAGTTTTATGGTGGGTCGAGTGTGCTTTTTACGGCCGATGGCAGAGATCGCACGGGAACTGGTGAGTCTTCGAGCTTGTTTGAAGTCAATGCTTCGCGACCTGGCAATCGGTTGAGGCTGGAAAAGCTTTCGGCGACTGGTAATCAATTGGTCGTCGGTTTTGCCAACTCGCTGATGTGGCAATTTGCTGGACCGGACGATTACACGAGCAACACGATTCTTGATTTTTCGATGATTCAACCCTTGCTGCGTGCCGGTGGCCGGACGCGAGTGTTGGAGCGACTCACAATCTCCGAGCGCAATTTGCTCGCTAACGTCCGCGAGATGGAACGGTTTCGCGAAGCGTATTATGTGAGCGTGGTGACGGGCCAAGATCCGGGACAAGGGCCCTCGCGGCGGGGCGGCGTGCTGGGGAGTGGGCTCACCGGTTTTAGCGGTGTCGGCGGCACGGGGTTTGGTGGGATTGGCGGAGGCTTCTTTGGCCAAGGTTTCGGCCAAGGGGGCAACGGCGGCAATTTTACTGGCGGAGCCGGGGCGCAAGGCTCGGGCGGTTATCTCGGTCTGTTGCAAACCGGGCAAGTCATTCGCAATCAATACGCAAACGTCGCGGCGCTCCGCGACAGCGTGATGCAACTCGAAGCCTCCAATGAGGCGGGCCGCATCGATCGCTTTCAAGTCGATCTCGCCCGGCAAGCGCTGTTCAATGCGCAGAGCCAGTTGCTCACCGCGGAAACCCAATATCAAGCCTTCTTGGAATTCTTTCTGACTAACTTGGGCTTGCCGCCAGAGCTTGAAGTGAAAATCGAAGACCCGCTCATCGACGGCTTGAATCTGTTGGACCCCACGTTGGAGCAATTGCAGCAACGGGTGAGCGACGTACTTGACGAACTACGCAGCTTGCGCGAGGCGGAAGATCAACGAGTACAAGGGGAAGCTGCTGAGCAATTGATCGTGCCAAATTTGCCTGAAAACCTCGCCCCTGCGGCACTCGATCTGGGGTCAAGTTTAGCTCCGCTCGTCGCCGAAGCCGAGCAAGTTGAAGCGATTGTCGCAGAGCGGATCGCTGCCGTGCAACAAGATTTTCAAGCGCTCGAGGCGGCGCTGCCCAAGCGGCGGGACTCGCTCAAACAATTGGCTGCGCGGCCTGAACTGGCCGAGACGGATGTCAATCCAGAGATTTTTAGCGTTGATCGGCTCAACGCTCGCATCGAGAAGCAGTTGGCCGATTTCAAAAATCTCGAAACACGGCTGACGAAAACAAGCACGGATTTAAGTGCTCTGGCGCAGGACAAGCAAGCCGCGAATCGTGAGACGCTGAATCTGCTGATTCGCACGATCACCGATCTCTCGGGACAGTTGTTGGAGTTGTCGCTCGTCCAGGCGGGGGCACGGCTGGAGGCAGTCAGCTTCGAGCCAATTGCGCTGACCAATGAACAAGCGCTAGCGATTGCGGCGGTCCACCGTCAGGACTGGATGAACGCTCGGGCGAATCTGGTCGATGCCTGGCGATTGATTTTCTTCAACGCCAACGATCTGCGCGGTTTTCTCAATTTGGTCTTCAGCGGCGACATTGGCAACGTCGGCGACAATCCGTTTAATCTGAGCAGTTCGCGGGGTCGGTTGCGGATGGGAGTGGAGTTCGACGCGCCGCTGACGCGGCTGGCCGAGCGCAACATTTATCGCCAATCGCTGATTGAGTTCCAGCAGGCCCGCCGAACATATTACCAATTCCGCGACGGCATCTATCAGGATTTGCGAAACACGTTGCGGCAGATTCGGCTCAATGAGTTGAACTTTGAATTGCGTCGTGCGGCGGTGCAACTCGCCATCTCGCAGGTCGACCTCACGCAGTTGCGGCTCTCGGAACCGCCGCAGCCGGGCGAGACGGCACAATTCGATAACAATACGGCCCGCGACTTGGTGCAAGCGCTGGGCGATTTGCTCAACGTGCAAAATGATTTTCTGAGCGTATGGGTCAATCACGAAGTGCAGCTACTCAGTTTGGAATTGGATTTGGGCGTGATGGAATTGATGCCCAACGGATTGCGGATTGACAATCAAATACCGTTTGAAACCTATCTGATTAATCTGCCGTGCAACACGACGGACATGGGTTTGGCGGCGGCGGATTTGGAGATGGGTGGGCCGGCGCTGCTGATGCAGCCCGAGAGCTTGGCCCCCGTCTTGCCGTTGCCTGTGGAGGACGCTCCCTTGGAAGGATTGCCTGGGGAAACGCTGCCTGTTCCCGAGTTTGATGTACCGGAAATTGAAGAAGCGCCGCCGGAAATACCTCGTGGTGCGGCTGCCGATGACCAAGTCATTCCTGCCGGGATGGAAACGACCGTTCTTGCAGGTAGCGACTTGCCTAACCCGCTCCGTCAACCTGCGAACCAGGGTGGGATGCGGTTACTGCCGGTTGTTTTGTCAGACCCAGAGGAATACTTGCCTCCAATTGCGGAAGAGTGACCTGTCTTTTGGCTCGTGCCAAACCTAAAATATAGGCTCCTTGCTTTTCCCCCGCTCGTTTTCCCGCCAGAAGTATTTTGAGGTACGCGAACATGAATTTACACGTCGCCAGACAAATTTCGTTACGCGGCATTCGTCGTGGGGCGGCGGGATTGCTCCCCGTGTTTCTTATGGTGCTGATCGTCGCGGCACTTGGCGGCGGGGCGTGGTGGTGGACAACGCAAGGCGCGCAGGAAAAAACCACCGACGCGATTCTTCATGAAGTGGGTCGCCGTGATTTTCGCCTCGACATCACCGAGCGCGGTGAAATCAAATCGGGGGGCGTGACCGAAGTGCGGTCGTTGGTGAAAGCGAAGAACACCACAGGCATGTCGATCTTGCGAATCGTGCCTGAGGGAACGGAGGTCAAGGAAGGTGATTTTCTGGTGGAGCTTGATTCCTCGGCTATGAAGGAAGAGCTTACCACGCAAAAGATCAACTACAACACGGCCAAGGCGCTGATGGTCGAGGCCCAAAATCTTTATGAAACCGCCATCATCGCCAAGCGTGAGTACCTGGAAGGGACTTACGTGCAGGAGCGGCAGATAATCGAGAGTGAAGTCTTTGTCGCCGAGGAGAATCTCAATCGGGCGAAGGAATACTATGCCTACAGTAAGAAGTTGGCCGCCAAGGGGTATGTCAACGAATTGCAGCTTGAGGCGGACCGGTTTGCCGTGGAGAAGTCGGAGAAGGAACTTGCCGCCGCGCATACGAAGTTGAAAGTGCTCGACGAATTCACCAAAGCCAAGATGGTCAAGCAATTCGAGAGCGACATCGCCACGACGGAAGCGCGTTGGGAATCGGCGAAAAACAGCTTTGAGTTGGAAGACACGAAGGTCGCCGAAATCCAGGATCAAATCGACAAGTGCACGATCACGGCTCCCCGCGAAGGGACGGTCGTGTTCGCCCACGACCGCGATCGCGGCGGTGAGTCTTCGGTAATCATTCAAGAAGGCTCCGTGATCCGCGAGCGACAGGTGATTATTCAACTTCCCGACCCCAGTTCGATGGAAGTCGAGCTTACGATCAACGAATCCCTGATTCAGTTCCTGAAAAAAGGAATGCCGGCGAGGATTGTGCCTGTTGGCTTTGGGGGAGAGGTGTTGCGCGGCGAGGTCCTGAAAATCAATCAATACGCCGAGCCGACCGGCTGGCGCAAGGCGAACGTCAAGGAATACAAGGCCACGGTCAGCGTCGAAAAACCACCTCTAGGTTTGCGACCAGGCATGACCGCCTCGGTGACGGTGATGTGCGAGGAGATCAACGACGCCATGCAGGTGCCGGTGCAGGCTGTCTATTCGCATGGCAATCAGTTTTATTGCTTTGTGTACCAGGCGGGGCAATGGGAAGCTCGGCCCGTGGTGACGGGCCCGACGAACGACAAGTTTTATGTGATCGAAAGCGGCCTCGACGTGGCGGATCGCGTGGCGATGAATCCACGGACGTTGCTGGATAAAGTGCAGTTGCCAAAAATTGCTCCCGAGCGGCAACAACGCGCGGTGGCACAAAGTCCGCTGGCCGAAGCGGAAAAACCGACGACCACGGACGTGAACACCGCACGAAAACCTACCGCAACGGATGAGAATGCCGGTGGTTGACCCGCTTGTCCTTTCAACTGATTCTTACCAGCAGGGTCGCGGTATTATGTTTGACGGTCAGCATCTTGAGAGAATGCCGCTGGCCGCCAGCATTCGCGATCTTCGCAAGGATTATGTGCTGAGCGGCGAGACGGTGCATGCCTTGCGCGGCGTGTCGTTCGACGTGCCGGTCGGGGATTATGTTTCGATCATGGGGCCATCGGGTTCCGGCAAAAGCACGCTGCTGAATTTGCTGGGCTGCTTGGACCGTCCCACGTCGGGGAGTTTTCTGCTGGGAGACGATAACGTCGCCCACATGAACGACGATCAACTCGCGGAAACCCGCGCGCGCCGGATTGGCTTTGTGTTTCAGTCGTACAATTTGCTGCCCGCGCTGACGGTTGTGGAAAACATCGAAGTGCCGCTGTATTACGGTGGGCAGCTTACGCCGAAAACTCGCGCGCGTTGCTTGGAACTTGCTGGAATGGTGGGGCTCGCCGACCGCTTAAATCATCGTCCGACGCAGCTTTCTGGTGGCCAGCAACAGCGAGTGGCCATCGCGCGGAGCTTGGTGAACGACCCGAAGTTTATCCTCGCGGACGAACCGACGGGAAATCTGGATTCCAAAACGACCGAGGAAATTCTCGCGTTGCTTGAGCGGCTGAATAACGAAGGCCGCACGATCATCATGGTCACGCACGAACCCGAAGTCTCGCAAAAGACGCGTCGCGTTATTTGGCTCCGCGATGGCGAAGTCCTTTCGGATGAAAGGCACTAACGCGATGGGAATGTGGTGGCGGACAATTCAACTTAGCGTCAAGAGCGTGTTTCTCCACCCGCTGCGGTCGGCGCTCACGGTGCTCGGTATTTTTATCGGCGTGGCGAGCGTGATTTGGCTGCTCGCCATGGGCGAAGGAATCGGTCGAGCAGCACAAGAACAGATTGCCAGTTTGGGTGCGAACAACATCATTGTGCGCACCGTGAAGCCATCGAGCGACGAAGTCGAAGATGGCAGCTACGGCCTGACTCGCGCGGATTATGTGACGCTCGTGGCGACGATTCCGACGATCACGAAGGCTTTGCCGATTCGCGTTTTGAGCCAGGAATTCCGTTTTCAAACGCGGAGCTTTGAAGGTCGGCTCGTGGGTTGCACGCCCGACTATGCCGAAGTCACGCGGCTGGTGCAGGATCAGGGCCGCTTTCTCAGTGATTCCGACATGGATGGTGAAAGGAATTATTGCGTGCTCGCCGCGGAAGCAGCTGATCGCTTGTTTCCCGCGGGGAATGCGCTCGATCAGAAGATCATGGTTGACGAGCAGTTTTATACGGTGGTGGGGGTGATGAAGCCCCGCGCCCCTTCGGCGGGGATCGGCGGGTCGCTGGCTGCCGAGGATTACTCGAAGGATGTGTACGTGCCGATCACGACGCTCTGGCGGCGGATCGGCGATATGGTTGTCATTACCAAGCCGGGGCAGTTCCAGCGGGATTGGCTGGAGGTGAGCCAGATCACGCTGCAAGTCGCCGACCGCGACGACGTGTTGAATACGGCCGACTTGGTGCGTTACACGATCGAGCAACAACATACGCTTGCCGACTTTGGCGTGACCGTGCCCTTAGAACTTTTGCAACAGGCCGAGACGACGCGGTTGATGTTCATTCTGTTTCTAGGTTTGATCGCGGCGATTTCCTTGGTGGTCGGCGGCATCGGCATCATGAACATCATGCTCGCCACCGTGACCGAACGGACGCACGAGATCGGCATCCGCCGAGCGCTCGGTGCGAAACGGCAGGACATCACACGGCAATTCTTGGTGGAAAGCACGGTGCTGTCGTTTGCCGGGGGGTTGTCGGGAGTGCTGGGGGGCTTGTTTTGCCGACCGATTTCGCTGTTTCTGCGCGGCCAACTCGAACATTGGTTCCCCGAGCAAATGGCGACGCTCCCCGATCTGATCCGCAACGTGGAACCGCAATTGGTGACGTGGTCGATCCCGCTAGCGTTCGTGATTTCGCTCTTGGTGGGAATCGTGTTCGGCGTGTATCCGGCACTGCGCGCCGCGCGGCTCGATCCCATTGAAGCACTTAGGCACGAGTAGCGGACTTTTGGGACGAGTTCGCAGCCCGCTGAAACGGGTTCGCCAGGCGCGCCCGCGGATCAGTGCTATGATAGGCAGAACGGAATCTTCATTGGCTCTTTCCTGATGGGATGGAACAAGATGCGCTGCGATCAGGTACTTCACAAGCTGTTTTGCCCCAGGGTGCGTTTTTTGCGGCGTGTAGCGCTCGTCTGGGCACTGACCCAGGCAACTTTGTGGGGTTCTCAGCCTGCCGTCGCGCTGACCAACCAAGTAGTAATGTTCACTGGCTTCCTGGCGAACCTCGACACAAACTCCGGGATGGATTTTCTTAACGCTACGTTGGCCGATGAGATTCCTGATTACCTAGGGCAAGTCTTTGAATGGGACGAGCAGGAGCAGGCCTTTGATTGGATTCAGCAGCAAGCGAGTGACCGCGCCACCTTGGTGCTCATCGGCCACAGTTTTGGCGGCAGCAGCGCATTGCAAGTCGCTAACAACTATCTCAAGCCGATTGGCGTCGCTGTGGATCTCACGATTCAAATCGATTCCGTGACCAATTTTGACGGGGGAGTCAACAATCTACTCCCCTCAAACGTCGATGTGGGTTTGAACTACTATCAGATTTCGACAGGTTTCTTTGAACCACAAGGCGAAGATTTTGTTGTGGGCGCAACGAACATCAACGTGGAAGTCCTGTTTGGCGATCCTTCGATCACTCATACCTCCATCGACAACGATCCGCGGTTGTTTGATTTGATTGGCCAGAACATTTTGGACAATCTCAATGAAGCAAGTGCCGACTTCGATCTCGACGGCGACGTGGATGGCGCTGATTTTCTGCGCTGGCAGCGGGGTGGGTCGCCGAGGGCTTTTAGCGCCAGTGATTTAGCGCTATGGCAGACGGAGTATGGCGGTACGCCGCTGAATGCCATGGCGGCGGTTGTGCCGGAGCCGAGTGGGGTGGTGGTGGTTCTGGTTTTGGGGGGCGTTTTGGCTTTGCGGCGTTTGTAGAGCGCTCTGCTTCGCTGCGCTGCGCATCGCGGTTAACGGAGTGTTTTTCAGCGTTTATCGCTTTACGGCACGGTGACTCCCATCCTTGCCCCTCCGTTTGCCGTAACTTATACTGGGAGTTTACTTTGAGGCGACGGGGTGCAGGTATTTTGTTGGTTGGAAGTGGGTTTTAGGACTATCAGTGAACTGGCCCGCTAGCGGCGGCGTATCGGTAGGCGGCAAAGTCCTTGCTGAGAAACATTTAACCGCTGATGGACGCTGACAAACGCTGATGTTAATAGCGAGGATGAGCGTCAATTAGCGGTCAAGATTCTTCGTGTCATTTATTCATTTTTCTCATCCTTTCACGAATCAATCATGAGCGACGACATCGTTATTCAAACGCGGGCCTTGGGTAAGGTTTACCGCGATTTCTGGGGCCGGCAAAAGGTGCGGGCTCTCAAACCCTTGGACCTCGAAATCCAGCGCGGCGAAGTGTTCGGCCTGTTGGGGCCGAATGGCTCGGGCAAGACCACCACGATCAAGCTGATACTGGGCCTCTTGTTTCCCACCGAGGGGGAAGCCCTTGTATTTGGCAAGCGGGCGACCGACGTGAGCAAGAACGAGCGGATCGGCTACTTGCCCGAGGAATCGTATCTCTATCGGTTTCTGAACGCCGAGGAGACGCTCGATTTTTATGGCCGGCTGTTTGATATGTCGGCTGAGACACGTAAACAACGGGTCGATGAACTGATCAAGATGGTGGGCCTCGACCGGGCGCGCAAACGGCAACTACAAGAGTATTCCAAAGGCATGACCCGCCGCATCGGTTTGGCCCAGGCGCTCATTAACAATCCCGAGTTGATTCTGCTCGATGAACCCACGAGCGGCCTCGACCCCATCGGCACGCGGGAAATGAAGGATATGATCCTGCGGCTCAAAGAGGAGGGGAAAACGGTGGTGATGTGCAGCCACTTGTTGGCCGACGTGCAAGATGTGTGCGACCGCATCGCGATCTTGCATCAAGGGGAGCTCAAAGAATTGGGCCGGGTGGATACGCTGCTCACCGTGGCCGACGTGACGCAGATTCGGGCCCGCAACCTGACGGCGGATTGTCAGAATGAGATTCGCCAAGTGATTGCCCGGCATCATGGCGAGTTGATGGAGATGGACAATCCGAGCACGACTCTCGAAGAGCTGTTCTTGTCGATTGTGCGAGACAGCGAAGCCCGACCTGGCCGTCGAGCGAATGTTGAGCAGACAACTTCTGCTTAGCGTTCATCAAAGCAACCGGCGGCCCTCTTGATCCCCTATTCCGTGTTTTAGAAGTTTCTGAGCAATGATTCTCGAAGAACAAATACTTCCCTACATGCAGTGGTTGTGGAGCGGCGGACCCGGCTCGATTGGCGCGTTGCCACGCTTTTTGCTGATCGCGCTGGGACTGGGGTTCTTGGGCTTGCTGTTGGGGTTCATCGTCTCCGCGGCGCGGCACGGCATTTTGCGCGGCGGCGATATTGTCTACCGCACGATCACCAACGGTGTACGGGAGTTGTGGGAAACCTCGCCACGGCGCGTGTGGGCCTTGGCCCAACTGGCGATGAAGGAAGCTTGGCGACGACGGGTTGTGGTCGCCTTGATGGTGTTCTTCATCATCTTGGTTTTCGCCAGTTGGTTCCTGCGGACCGATCACCAAGACCCCGCGAAGCTGTATATCAGCTTCGTGCTGACGGCGACGACGTACTTGGTGCTGGGGATCGCGCTGCTGTTGAGTGCGTTCAGTTTGCCTGCTGATTTCAAGAACAAAACGATTTACACGATTGTCACCAAGCCGGTGCGCGCGGGTGAGATTGTGATGGGCCGCACGCTCGGCTTCACGCTGGTGGGGACGATTCTGCTGGCGATCATGGGAGTCTCCAGCTATGTCTTCGTGAATCGGTCACTCGACCATACGCACGAAGTGGACATCAACAGCTTAAAGAAGGTCCAAGACGCCGCGGGGGAATATATCGGCCAGGATGGCCGCACTTCGCTCGACGCCAACCATCGGCATGAGGTGGAGCTTAACACCGACGGCGAGGGAAAAGCCGAGAGCAATTACGGCCACTATCACCAGATCGTCAAACGGGGCGATCGTTCGGTGGTGTTGGGGGCCGAGGGGATCATGCGGGCGCGGGTGCCGCGCTGGGGCAAACTGACGTTCCTCGACCGCCAAGGGGTGCCGAAGCAGCGGGGCATCAGCGTCGGTAGCGAATGGACGTATCGCAGCTTCGTTGACGGCAATACCCAAGCGACCGCGATTTGGACGTTTGACGACATTTCTCCCGCGCTAAATTACGACGATGGCGAGGTTTCGGGCCTGCCGATCGGTTTGATCGTCCGGGTCTTCCGGACCCACAAGGGGGTGATTGGCCGGGGCATTACTGGCTCGATTCAAGTCCGTAATCCTGAGACGGGACTGGCGAGCGAAGTGATTCCGTTCACGGCACTCGATGCCAAAATCGACGAGCGGATCATTCCCCAGAAGCTCCGGGGCACGGACGACAAGGAATATGACCTTTACAAAGATTTTGTGAGCCCGAACGGCCAGCTTGAAATCCGCGTACAGTGTTTGGAGGGAGGCCAATATTTTGGCTTCGCCCAACCGGATATGTACCTGCGGCTGCCGGACGCCTCGCCGGTCGTGAACTGGCTCAAGGTGTACGCGAGCATTTGGGTGCAGATGGTGATCGTGATCGCGATTGGCGTGACGGCCAGCACGCTGTTGAGCGGGCCGGTGGCGATGTTGTTCACCGTGTCGTTCATCGTGCTCGGTTTCTTCCGGCCATTTTTTGTCGGCGTGGCGGCGGGAACGGAGTATGGCGGCGGGCCGGTGGAATCGTTTTATCGCCTCATCACCCAGAAAAATATCATCACGAAGTTGGACGAAGGTTTTACAACGTCCTTGATTCAGGGCGTGGATTTGGTTTTCAGGTCGCTGATGCTGACAATGGCTCAAGTGCTGCCTGATTTCGCGGCGTTGAGTACGGTGGCATTCGCGGCGCTTGGTTTCGACGTGCCGGCGGACAAGGTTTATCAAGACTTGACGATGTGCCTGGCGTATGTGATTGGCTTATCGGTCGTGGGTTACTTTTTGCTTCGAACTCGTGAGGTTGCCCGATGAACGAGAACTCTTCCTTTCACCGCAAGATTATTTACGTCGTGTTGCTCGCGATTTTGCTATTCCCCATCTCGCAGTTGGGCTCTCCGTCGACGCTCGAAGACAAAGGGGGCAAGCTCGCGCAGCTTCGCAAGGAATATGAACTGGGCCAATCGGATTTGGGCGAGATCGACCCCGCGAGCGAAACGATCCGCATGGCGACTCTGGGTCTGCGCGGCATTGCCGTGTCGATGCTGTGGAGCAAAGCCAACGAATTCAAGAAGAAAGAAGATTGGACCAACTTCCGCGCGACGCTCGAACAACTCGCCAAGTTGCAGCCCTACTTTATTTCCTTCTGGAAGTATCAGGCGTGGAACCTCACGTATAACGTGTCGGTTGAACTCGACGATATTCGCGACCGTTTCGCTTATGTGCTCCGCGGGATCAACTTCCTGAAGGAAGGAACGAAATACAACCGCGACAATCCTCATTTGCTCGCGGAACTGGGCTGGTTCATCGGCAACAAGATCGGCCGGGCGGATGAGCACGTCGAGTATCGACGACTCTTCAAGGCGGACGACGACTTCCAGAACAGCTTCCACGACGGCAATCCCCCGCCCTTGGAACAGCGCGACAATTGGCTCGTTTCGCGGGGTATTTACGAGCAGTCGATTTCAGTGGTCGATGACAAGAAAAAGAGCATCGGCCAGAAAAATCCGACGACATTCTTCGCGGCACCCGCGATGTCGCAAATCAATTATGCGGAAGCCATCGAAGAGGACGGCGTGTTCCAGGAACGCGCACGCGCGGCATGGCGATCGGCGGCGAACTTGTGGCGCGATTATGGCAACCGAGAGATGCGTTCCTCGCGGGGCTCGATGATTCGGCTGGGCGATTTGACGCGCTGGGAATTGGAAGTCAGAAAGTTGCAATCCGAGTTCGACGCGCTCTCGATGGGCGTGCGCGCCGAGTTGGTGGCTGAAAAGCGGGCCAAGCTCCCCGCGGCGACCCTGGCCGCGATGGGTGTGCCCGAGAATCTGCGATCGGAACAGCAACGCAATTTGGTGAACGAAGCGGCAACTCAAATGCAGATTTCCATCGAAGAAATTGCCGACCGCGTGGCGGTGAATAACCCCGAGAAGGCCGGCGAGGCGAGTCGGTTGGCCAATCGGATCGCGGACATCAATGATCGCATTTTCTTGATCAACAATAATCGGCAAGTCTCGAATTACGAATACTGGAAAACGCGCACTGAATTCGAGCAAACTGCTGACGCCCTGCGAGCACGGGAGTTGGCTTATTTGGGGAATCAGGCTTTCAAGGAAGACGCCGACTTGCTGCAAGCACGCAAGCTGTTTGAAGAAAGTTTCGACCTGTGGGCCAAGGTGTTTGAGGCGTTTCCCACGTTGGACCTCGATTCCACGACCGGCTCGGACCTGATGGAATATGTCGAAGATTACACGAAGATTTTGCAGCAATTGGACCTGAGCCTGGGCGATGAGGAAGTGGATCAGAGATTCCCGTTGTGGGACGTGGTGATCGCCAACGACAATGAGCGTAAGTATTTCGACGCGATCACCGAGCATAATCGGCGGTTGGGGCTTAATGCCGAAGGGACGGGTCCGCTGGTGGAAGCGCCGGCGGAGGAATCAACGACGCAAGAAGCACCGGCCAAGCAATCCCCCAAGAATGAACAGCCTGCCGCAGAAGCTCCGGCGCAGGAATAGTTGTTAATTGTCATTCCGATCGGAGTTCTACGACGAGAGGAATCTGGCTTCAAGTCTTGCACGGTTTCCATGCGTGACAGTATTGCAGTCCAGATCCCTCGGTCGGCAAGCCTCTCTCGGGATGACAACTATTGAGTTTACGATAATTCAGCTCACGAATCTTTCAGCGTGTGCAGTTCTGCTTGAGCTTTATCAAGCTCGGCTTGCAGTTTGGCCGGCTCGGCGGGGTCGTCGGGTTGCTGTTTGGCGGCGGCGAGCAAGACTTGGAGCTGCGCGATTTTCTTCCGCAGCACTTCCACGCGTTTCTTGGCTTTCTTGTCCATTGTGATTGAAGATTTCTGATAAGTGTTCCTGAAAAGTTTCGTAACCTACTTCGGAAAGCCCCTCCCCTAGCCCCTCCCGCAAGGGAGGGGAATAGTTGGTTAGCGAGGGAATGTCCGCAATAACGCGCCGATGATGACGATGGCGAGGCTCGTGGTCCAAGCGACGCTGAGCCAACTGCCCATCCGCTTGCGGAATTTCTCGGCCAAGGCTGTCTTGCCGGCGAGGATCGCGGCGAGAAACATCAGGAACAGACCGAGCAAGAACTTGATGCCGAACAGGGCGTGGTACGTCGAGGGCAGCGGTGTGCCAGCCGCTTTCGCCGAGTTCATAATGCTCATGAAATTGACGAGTCCGCTTACGAGCAGAAAGAGCGTGGCCATGCCGACCCAACGAGCCCAGGCCTGACGGTTGCCGGCGTAGGGGTCAACTCCGGCGGGGACCAAAATCGTCTTTGAGTAAAACAGGCCCCCCACCAGGATTATCGCCGAGAGAATATGCAGGATACGGAGCACGACATACAGCACGAATTTGCCATCGATGACGGGTGCGGCCTGTGCCAGTGTTTCCAGGGCCATTGAAATTTCGTGCGGCATGTTCGACTTCTCCCTCGGTGATGGCGAAAAACTCTTACGCCGATGGTAAAGGCCGGCGCGCGGTTCGTCTAGGACTACTCCAGTACTAATAATCACTTAACCACGAAGCCACAAAGAGCATAAAGAAATTTTTATTCATAAGTATTTACCTTTCTTTCTTTGTGTCCTTCGTGCCTTTGTGGTCAATATCTTGGTCTTGAATGAGTTGATCGGCCAATTGCAGGGCCTCGCTTTCGTCGCCGATCTGTCCTTCCAACTGGGCATCGCGAATGGCGGTCAGGAGTTGGGCGAAGTGCGGTCCGGGCTGGTAGCCGTGACGAACGAGATCATCGCCGGTGAGTAGCTGTGGGGGATTGAGTTTCTCGCTGGGCAGGGACAAAAATTCCTGGCATTTTGTGACACTGGGATGGTCACGGCCCACTGTGGCTGCGGCAAGGGCCATCAGTTCCTCGGCGCCATCATGAGTAAGAATCCGTTGCAACCGTGGCCAAGGGAGTTGTTCGGCCTCGGCGATACGCGGCAATTGTTTGGCGAGCCACACGGCCAAGTCGATTTCCTTATTCGAGAAGCGAAACCGTCTGCCGGCTGTCGCTACTTGCGCTGCTGGGATTGAATCAACAAACAAACCGGCGAGAGCCGTGGAGAGATTTTTGCTTTCGAGACGTTCGAGAGCTTGCAGAGTTTGCCTCCAAGCGTCGGTGTTACTGCTCGCGGCATCGGCAAGCTCTGGAAAGAGCGGTTTCAGCAAGCCGGACTCTTGGAGCAAGCGCAGACCATCGTCGCGGCGCGGATGCGTGAGGAGTCGCGTGAGCTCCGCGCCGATGCGCTCGGCACTCACGACGTTCACCTCCTCGGCCATTTCTTGGATTGCAGCGAGGGTGTTGGGTTCAATCGTAAAATTGAACGTCGTGGCGAAGCGCACCGCGCGCAGCATTCGTAGCTTGTCCTCGGTAAAGCGTGCCGTGGGATCGCCGATCGCGCGGATAATACCCCCCGCCAAATCGGCTTGCCCGTCGACGTAGTCGATGACTTGGTTTGCGAGCGGATCGAAGAACATGCCGTTGATCGTGAAGTCGCGGCGTTGGGCGTCATGTTCGGCCGTGGTGAAGACGACCGACGAGGGATGCCGACCGTCGAGGTAGGCCCCGTCACTGCGGAAGGTGGCGACTTCCACGGTTCCGGCGTTTTTACTCAGCACACCGATCACGCCGAAGGCGGCACCGATGGCCAAAGTGCGGCGGTGGCCGAAGAGTTTTTGAATCTCCTCGGGCCGCGCATTGGTGGCGACGTCGTAATCCATGGGCTCGCGGGCGAGCAGTTGATCGCGGACACAGCCCCCCGCCCACAAAGCTTCAAACCCCGCAGCGCGGAGTTGGCGCACGATGTCGAGGGCGAATTCGCGTTGGGGGTTGGTGGACATGATGGGCTAGCGGACCGTTGATGGCGTGAGCAGCGTGGCGATGGCTCGATTGAGTTCGGCGTTCAGTTCCGCCTCGCGCGTGGGAGTCCAGTGAAACGTATGTTCGCACTCGGCCCGCAGGAAGTGAACGACGCTTTCCACGGGTCGCTTGCCGAGGGCTCGTTCGCAGGCAAGGGCGTACACGTACATTTGCATCTCGTAGGATCGAGCCGCTGCGGGGACACCGTCGGCGGCGACTTGGTTCGATTTGTAGTCCACGAGATGCCATTCTCCCTGGGCGTCCTGATAGAGGCAATCGATGTAGCCGTGCAAATAGTGTCCCCCAGCCGTTGTACCCGCAACTGGCCATGGCAGAATGAATTCGAGTTCGCGCTCGACGCAGCGTGCCGCGTTGATTTGTTGGACGCGATCACTTTCCAAAAAGCGCTCGACGAGCGTGGTTGCCGCAACGACACTGGCCGACGAATCAACATTCAAAGACTGCTGAGCAAGAAAGTCGCAAAGCTCGCGCACGTCGACCGTGCCTTCGAAGGGAATGCGTTCCAGAAGTGCGTGAACGAGGATGCCGAACTGGAGTGGATCGGGCTGCGACGGGTCAGCGACTTCGAGCGTCGGAAAAGTCTCGGGCGTTTCGAGCGTGAGGGCTCCCGACAATCGCGAAAACGAAAAGCGCCGTCGGGATTGGGTTTGTGGCGGAATCGCCGCGACACCAGCAGGCACAATACCTTGACCCGCTTCAACCACCGCTTGCGTCTTCGCGATCAATTTTTCAAGGTCCGTGCTACGAGTACGACTCACCGCTTTGCGCGTGCTGGTAGGTTCCGACGTGATCACGCGCACCGAGGGAACACCATAACCCACTGGCAATGTTGCGAGACACTCACCGCTAGTGAGATCAAAGCGCGCGCCAAGGAACTTGAGCCAATCGCTTTCAGGTTTGTGCGGGTCTTTGAGACTGCTCGACAGGATGAGATAATCCGCCGCGCGGGTGCAGGCGACATACAGCAGCCGTATTTTCTCGTCCTGCTCTTCGTATTTCTCGGCCAATTGGTAGAGATCCCAGCCGACGCAGGATTCGCTTTTTTCCAGGCTGGGGACCAAGGGGCCTAATTCGCGATGCATAACGGGACGCCCGTCACCGGGTGGCGGCTTGCGGTTGAGGTCGGGCACGACGACAAGCGGAAACTCCAGCCCCTTCGCATTATGAATTGTCATGATGCGAATCACATCGCCCGTGGCGCTTGTGGCGGCGACCGGTTCCTTGGGGGCGCGTGTGACGAATTCGGTGAGCTGCATCACGAAGCCATTCACGTCGCCAGGGCTGGTGCGATCAAGCGTGCGGGCTTGCTCGATGAGCTTGTGTAAGTTGGCGAGTTTGCGTTGTCCCAAGAATTCCGTGAGCAACACGGCGTCGTAACCGGTCAGCTCGATGGCACGGGTGAGCAATTCGGCCACGAGCATGTTGTCTTTCGAGCTGCGCAATTGTTGCAATACGTTGCCCGCGCGGATGACCTTCGCGCGTTCGTCGCCCTCCAATTCCTCGGGGAGCGATTCGGCAAACAGTGCCGTGTTGAGGGAACTGCTGTGATTCACGAGCCAAAACAGGGTTTCGTCCGTGATCGCAAAAAGCGGGCTGCGGAGCGCCCCGGCGAGGCTCAAGTCATCGGCAACGCTCACCATGGCCCGCAACAAATGCAGCACGTCATGAATTTCTTGCTGGGCATAAAACGCGTGACCCCCGGCGAGATAGTAGTCGAGACCCTGTTCGCGGAGCGCGGCTTCGTAGACTTGCACGTCGCTCAAGGAACGAAGCAGGATCGCGATGTCGCCTTGTTTCAGGGGCCGCAAGGCGTTTTGCTGTTGATCGACAATCAACGGCTCGGCCGAGTCGATCAATTCCGCCAAACGGCGGGCCATGAAGCGGGCTTCAAGATAGCGGTTGCGCTGAACCCCCTTGAGTTGCGGCGGGATCGTGTCGTCGTCCTGGTTGTCATTTTCCATGGCCCACAGAAATTCGACGGGGGGAGTGGGCGTGAGTTGGGAGCGCATGGGGTGGAGTGGTTCAAATTTGCCGGCAAACGAATCGCAAAAGAGAGCATTAACAAAATCGAGAATCGCCCCCTGACTGCGAAAGTTGGTGGTGAGCGACAGGCGGCTTTGCTCGGGGAGTGATTCGCGCAGTTCGTCGGAGACCTTGGGTTCCGCACCACGGAAGCGGTAGATCGACTGCTTGAAATCGCCGACGACAAACAGGCCTTGCTCTTGCCACGTCGGGCCGCAGAAGGCTTGCACAATGGCGACCTGTGTGGGGTCGGTGTCTTGAAACTCGTCGACCAACAAGAGCCGCGTGCTCTGGGCGAGTTCCCGTTGCACGTTGGCGAAGCGTGGTTCAGTAAGAAGTTGCTTGGCCTTGCGCATGAGATCGTCGAACTCGAGCGCATTGCGCTGCTGTTTGGCGAGTTCATACGATTGCGTCACGTCGGCAGCAAGCTCTAACAGGTTGAGACCCGTTTGGGCTGCTTCTTGCAAGTGGGCTTCGCTCCAAGGACGCAGGCGGACGCTTTTGTCGATTTGAGCACGCAATACTTTGCTCGCTTCCATGAAGCGAATGTACTCGGTTTCCTCAGCCCAATTTTTCTTGCGTCCTGGTCCTACGGCCTTGGCCAACTCGCGCAGCTCGATAAGTAGAGCAGCGAAATCCGTGCTTTGGGGGAGTGCCGCGAAGATGGCAAGCAGACGGTCGAAGAGCGCTGGCAGTTCGGGTGAGGCGGCTGTCGCGGTGAGGCAAAGTTCGCGGACCGTTTTCACGGAGTCGGAATCGAGAAATTCCTTGATCGCGTGTTCCGCGGTGACTGAGGCAAAATGCTTTTTCCAGACGGCGATCAGCTTGTCCGGAGTTGCGTCGCGCCACTCGTCGATGACGGGCGCAAGATCCTCGCCCACCAAGTAAGCCAAGTGTTCGCGCAGGGTTCGCAAGCCAAAGCGGGTGGCGAGTTCGATGAGTGGCTCGTTGCGCTCCAGCAAAAGTTGCCGTAGGCGCTCGTCGAGCGTGCGCAAGCGGAGCAAATCAGCGCTGGTCTGATCGAGTTGCTCGAACTGCGGATCGAGTTCCGCCTCGACGGCGTGGCTCCGCAAGAGCGCGGCGCAGAAGGAGTGGATCGTACTGATCCGTGCCGAGTCCAGAGAACGCAGGAGTTTTCGCCAGGCTTGTTGCTCGTCGGGGTCGGTCGCTTGCGAGAGTCGTTCGTAGCAGCGCTTGCGAATCCGGAACCGCATTTCCCGCGCGGCGGCGTCGGTGAACGTGATCGCCACCAACTCGTGCAGCTCGGCCATCGGCTCCAGGATGCGGGGGTCGAGGTACGAGAGAAACCGTTCGGTGAGCACGAACGTCTTGCCGCAGCCCGCCCCCGCAGCGAGTGAGATGGAGCGATCATGTGCCGACAGCGCGACATGCTGTTCGCTGGTGAGTTTGAGTGTGGTGAGGGTGGTCATCGGTTTCCCGGATCGCGTTGCGATCCGGCTAGGGTAGTGGTAACCAAACTTTTTCGAGGCTGCGGATTTGGGCGATGCGGCAGATTTTGCTGAAGTCGCAATAGCGTGTGCATTCTGGATTTTCGTTGTACACGGGAAACTCCGCCGAGCGAATGCCGTGGACGATTTCAGCCACGCGCTCGATGATCGGCGTATGGAGTTCACTCCACCGCGTGGACTCGGCGAGGCCTTGCTCACCGTGGCTACGAAATTCCAGCATCGTTTTGACGCCGTCGGCTTTGATGCTCCAGTAACCGGTGGCGAGCGCGACGGCTTGCTGGTCGGCGAACAGCAATTTTTCGGCGGCGAGGGCGTACAGCGGCAATTGTAATTGGCGGCCCGCGAGCATGTCCTTGTCGGTGAGTTTGACTTCCTGGCCGGACTTGTAGTCGATGATGTTGAACACGGTCACACCGGCGATTTGGCCCATGTCGATGCGGTCGATTTGCCCCGTGAGCTTGATTTGTTCCTGGCCCAGATCGAGTGTGAAGGGGATCAGCGTCGAGACGGCATCGCTGGTCGAGCCTCCGCGCGCTTTTGGTCCGAAGCGGACTTCAAAGTACGCGGGAGCGAGCGGCTGGTCGAACTGTTGCCAACGCTGGCGGTAGGCCAGCTCTTGCTCGGCATACTGCGGTGCCCAGGCGAGAATTTCGCGGCGTTCGATTTCGCGCAGCGCGTCCTCCAAACCTTTGAGCGGCGCGCTCGCGATTGTATCGGCCAGCGCTTGGACAAACCGCTCGACAAGCGCGTCAGTGGTCGGTGTCGATTCCTCTTTCTGTGTGTGAACGGCGGCCAAAACTTGATGCAACAAATTGCCACGGCGGAGATGGTCACTCCGCAGGGCGATTTCCGCGAGCGGTTCGAGGCGCAGGATGTGCTTTGAGAAGAATTGGTAGGGACACGCCGCGTAAGTTTCGAGTTGGCTCGGGCTCCACAAATGCTCGACATTATAACGCTGGGCAAGGGTGGCCCGCGCGGCGGGGCTGAGCAGCAAGCCCTCGAACGGGCCGAAGGTTTCGCGTTCGCTGCGCGAGGCGACGCAGGTGATGTTGTGCAAGATCGCGCGGCCAAGTGTGCGCGTGCTTGGTTCGCTGGCCAAACCAGCAAGCCACTCCGGTTTGCCTTCGAGTGCCGCCGCCATGCCGTTCAAACGCCAGCCGCTGCGGCTGAGGGGAACGGCGTCGGCCGCGACGACTTGGCCGGGGGGCATGATCGTGGTGGGAATTTTCGCGGGTTCGAGCGCGCGTTCGAGTTCCGTGAGCAATGGACTCGGCGTGAGTGCTTGTCCTTTGTCGTCGAGCGCGGGATAGCTCAGCGTGAGCGTTTCGCTCGCTCTGGTAACCACGTCGTAGAACAGCAGCATCGCCTCGCCCGTCTGTTGTTCAGCGATTTTTTCGCTCGACCCCGCATCGCCGGTGAAGCGCACGACTTCTTGTTCCCGATAGAGCCGGTGGGTGCCTTCCGCGCTCGAATACGATTGCTCGCTGAGCCCGGCGAGAAACAGATGCTTGACGGCAAGTGTGCGGGCCGCCTCGGCGGAAAAGACGCGGACGCAACCGACGGCTTCCATGCTGTTCGTCAACGGAACCGCAGCGGCGATGTTTTGCCAGAGGTCAAGAAATTCTTGGGCGTTGAGTTGGTCGCCGCCGGCGTTGAGCCGCGCGTCCGCCTGTTGGATCGTGGCCAACGCGTTTTGGAACAGCCGCCAATGCGCGAGGTTTTCTTCGTTAATGATCCCGAACGCGCGTAACACGACTTCCCAGTGATTCACCCAATCGGCCAGCGGTGCGCGGGTGGGGAGTGTGTTTAAGAGACGTTCCCAGTTTTCGAGCACGGGAAGTGCCTCGGCGGCATCGCGCGCGAGTCGCGCACGTTCGACGGAGAGGTCGGTTTCGTTGGCTTGCCAGGAAGCCCACAGGCGGAGTTGTTCGACGAGCAGTGTTCGTCCGGCGGGGAGTTGGGCTTGGCGGATCGAGCGTTCGAGGGCGGGGCGGCAATCTCCCTCCCCTAGCCCCACCCGCGAGGGAGGGGGATTGAGATGTTGATTGCCGACGAGGTCAAGGAGCAGCTCGAAGGGCCAATCTTCGACGTGGAGTTGCAAAAGCTTGCTGGCGGCGCGGGCGAAGGGCGTGGTACCGAGCGGTTGTTGGCAATCGAGCGCTACGGGCAAACCAAAATCGTCGAACACTTCGCTCACGCGCGGGGCGACGTCGTGGACCGCGGGAAAGACGACAGCGATCTCGTCGGGAGTGGCGGTGCCTGCGAGCAGCGATTCTTTAATCCGGCGGGCAATCTCGCGGATTTCGCCCTGCACGCTGTTGGCGGCGAGGATGGAAAGACCCCCGGCCGACAAAATAGTTCTGACCCCTTTTTCTCGGAACAGCGAGTCCTCGACAAACTGAAGTCCCGCCGACGAATAATGCGCCTCGCTGGCGTCTTCGCGGCGCAGTTGAGGAAACGATTTTTCAAGGATCTCCAGCGTCCGCATCGGTTTGTCGAACAACAACTCGCGCGGCGAAATCTCCGCATGATCGGCGGGCAGCGTGATCAGGAGCTCGTCGGAGTGGGCGGTGAGGAGTCGCAAGAGATCATGTTGAGCGGTCGTGAAATCGGCGAAGCCATCGAGCACGATCAGGCCAAAGCGGAACTCCCCTCGCTTACGCGTCGGGCTACTTATTTTTTCGAGTTCTTCGCGGGCGGCCCAGAAGCGGCCTTCGGCGTCGTAGAGGGCGTGAGCGTGCAAGTGCTGTTGATAAGCCGAGTAAATCTGTGCGAAGTCGCGTTCGCGATCATCGCGCACGCGTTCGCGGAAATCTTCGGCCCACACGTCGCGGCGTTTGAGATCGGCGATTGCTTCGGCCACTTGCCGTGTGAAGCCGGGGGAGAGGGCGACGGCGGTGAAATGCCGCAGTTGGTTTTCCGCAACGAGCTGGCGGATAAGCTGCGTGAGAATCCTTAACTTTTCGAGTTGGCCAATCGGGCGAATCCGGCGTTGACCCTGGGCGATGATTTCCTCGGCAAGCCTGGCGAAGGTAGTGGTCCGTGGCGCGAGCAGGGCCCCCTCGCCAGCCAGGGCGAGTCGATCCCGCACGTCGTTGATGGCCGACAGGGTGGGGCCGATCCACACGCCGGGGGGCTGGGTGAGATCGGCAAGCCAGTGAGCAAGGAAGTCGCCGTAGCGCGCTAGGGCATGCTCTGTCTTACCCGACTTGGCGGGGCCGAGGATCACGTTGACCAAGCTGGCTGGCACGGGGGGTGTCCTGGGGAAGTGTGTGCTAACTCTTGATGCTGTTTTGCTTTACCACGCGCGTCGTGGCAACAGGCGGCCCGCCTGTTGTATTTCATTCAACCCAGACAGGCGGGCCGCCTGTCGCTACGACTGGCCAGATTACCCGATTTCGGCACGGCGGGGAGCCAACTAATTGACAGCGTAACTCATTTTCGCGTAAACTATTAGGAAGTTTGGAAACAGGTCGATGGAGGCACCTCGCCCTAAAAACTGTTTTAGTTTTTTGTAGGCTTCATTCGAAGCCGATGATACTTGCGGGTTTATGGCGTGATCCCCGGTTGAGTTCCCCTGAGAGTGCTTGACGACGTGGGAAGCGCGCTTGCCATCATTTTTGAGTAGCCCCAACATAAATTATTCGAGGGGCTGATTGTTTGTGTTGTCTTATTTTTTTCATTCCTTTTTTTCTGAAGGAGGCATCATGATGGATGCTCAAAAGTCGAAGCGGGGGTTTACCCTCGTGGAATTGCTGGTGGTGATTGCCATCATCGGCATTCTGGTGGCGTTGTTGCTGCCAGCGATTCAGGCCGCGCGTGAAGCGGCTCGCCGGAACTCGTGCTTGAATAACATCAAGAACATCAGTCTGGCGATTCACAATTTCGCGGATCGTAAGAAGGCGTTCCCGTTCGCCTCAACGGGGTTCTACAACACGCGGACAACAGCCGGCCCTTTTACGGCCGGTGGTGGGCGTGATGGCTACAGTTGGTTGTTCCAAATCTTGCCCGAAATGGAGGCCATCAACCTTTACAACCGCACCCGTGATTCCACCGCGATTCTATCGAGTGCAACGGCTGTAACGGCTGGTGCTGGCTCAAACAAGCTACGTATTGGTCCGTTTGGTGCTGATGCAGCCAACGACGAAGTGGCTGTACTCGGTGTTGGTGCTGTTCCAGCGGGTCAAAATGGTGCGGCTTACCAACAGCAAATTGAAGCATTTCTGTGCCCCAGCTTCCCAGGTAATAATGAAGCGAAGGGTACCTTCCGTACCGGCCTGACCAAGGTCGCCGTGGGCAACTACGTTGCGATGCCTTCGACACATTACAATGCGGATGGACAGACTGGCGCGAACGGTGCTTCGGATACCGGTGCGACCACAGGAAGTCTTTACGACAGCATGACGAGCGCAACCGCTTTCAAGCAGTTGGCCGGCAATGGCGCGATTGTATTCCCACAGAATACCATCAACACTCCTGCTCTTGGTAATGACGCCGTGAGTATTTTTGCTTTACAGCGGCAGCCGACGGCAGTGACGTTTGCTGGCGTCCGTGATGGCACGGCAAACACCATTTTGTTTGCCGAGTCGAAGGAAGAGACGTTTGCTTCGTGGATCAGTGGCTTGAGCGCTTATGTTGTGGCCGTCGATCCTGGCAATGATAAAACTCCAAAGATTGGCAAGCCTGCGCCAGCAACGACTGGTACGCCAGCCGTGTTGGGTTGGGTCAACAGTTCTGATGGTGCCTTGGCGATTAATGTGGGTAACGATGTTAAACGACTGGGCGGAATCACCGGAACTGGGCCACCAGCTGTCAATGATTCCGAAGAGAATATTTATCAGAAGCCTTGGATCCACGCGGGCACAGGTGGTCCTGGTGCTCGGATCTTTGGCCCCTCGAGCGGCCATCCTGGTACGGTGCAGCACGCCTTTGCCGATGCCCATGGGAAGAGTATCAACGACGATGTTGATGCCAACACCTATGTGCGGCTGGTGACCCGGGCGGGTAACGAAGTCGTGGAACTGCCGTAATTGGTGTTGTTCTGTTAAAGTTAACGAACGTCGTGGTGCGAGCAATTGCACCACGACGTTTTTTTGTTTGTTTATTGTGTGAATCAAGCCCGGGGACGGCGCTCCCCGGGTCGAAGTGCGTGTACAACTTCGGACCCAGGGAGCGCCGTCCCTGGGCTTGTTGGGGTATTTGATGATGTCTGAGGGTTTGGAAATCTCTTGTGCCGATGTGCAAGCGCGGCTGGAGCGGGGGGAGCCGTTTCTGCTCCTCGATTGTCGTGAGCAGGACGAGCACGTTGTAGCGGCGATTGCCGGGGCGCGGCTTGTGCCGATGAGCGAGTTGGTGGATCGCGTGGGGGAATTGGCCGAGTGGCGGGACGCTGCGATTGTCGTGCATTGCCACAAGGGGATGCGGAGCCTGCGGGTGACGAACTGGCTCCGCGAGCAGGGCTTTGCGAACGTGCAATCGATGGCGGGGGGGATTGATGCCTGGTCGGTGGAGATTGATCCGGAGGTGCCGCGATACTGAAGAAAGGGGGAGGGGGGAAAAGAAAATCCCCCTTCCGCCTTCGGCCTTCCCCCTTACAATAGGTTTCTTCACATGCCGGAGTGGCGGAATTGGCAGACGCGCATGGTTCAGGTCCATGTGCCCGCAAGGGCGTGCAGGTTCAAGTCCTGTCTCCGGTACTTTTTTGGACAAATGCAAATGAGCTTGCTAAGGCGTTGCCGCTCGCCAATCTTCGATCTGCAGCAGATACCCCAGGGCCTGAATGCGCTCAAAGTGTTTAGTGTTGCCGGTGACCAAGATTAGCGAGCATTCGATTGCCGTGGCGGCAATCATGGGGTCGGCCCTGCCAATAGGCTGACCGGTTTTCAGAAGTGCCGCATCGATTTCTCCTGCGAGCACGGCCGTCGATGTCTCGAAGTCGAGAATTTCGTGCGTTGACAGGCTGTCCAAAAAGCCTGCCAGCTTGTTTGTATTTCCAGCCAAGTTGTATCCACGAACGACCTCCATGACAGTTACGGAAGAAAACGTGAAATTTCCGTAATAACTCAAATAACGAGTTGCTGTCGTTATTATGATAGGATCCTTTGCCTTATTGACCCAAGATAACGTGTCGGTATCAAGCAGAGACTTATTCACGAGGCAGTCTCATCAAGCGTGTCTCGCGAGCTGCCATTGCGTATTCCACTATCTTATCGGCGAGCTCGGGTTCATCAGCCAAGAAACCTATCAAAGACTTGGCTTGTTTTGGGTCACGCGGTGGACCGTCCTCTTTCAATTCCTCTTCAAGCAATGAGCGTAGCTTGAGCTTTTCCTCATAACTGAGGTCATGGATTGCGCCGAAGATCGCTTCGAATGGGAGCATTTTCTAATAATAGCACAGATCGTCGTTGTGGGCGAATACCGTTCGATTCAGAGGCTATTCCAAAGTTCAAAAGCCCCCTCCCCTAGCCCCTCCCCAGAGTACTGGGGAGGGGGATTTGTTTTCCTTGCCAGGTGTCGCGGCGGGCGAATTCTGCTTCGATTGCGCGTTTGACGGCGGCTTTGTCGAGGCACCAGGTTGGACCGATGAAATAGTCGGGGGGGGCGTCGCCGCTGATGCGCTCGACGACCATCGTGGGGGGCAAGAGCTCCAAAAAATCGACCACCGTGCGGACGTAATCGTCGCGCTCCATGAGCGTGACTGTTCCCGCCGCGACTTCCTCGGCGAGCCGCGTGTTCTTCACGCAGTACAAGTTGTGAATCTTCACCGCGTCGATGTTCACCCGGGCGAGTTCCCGCGCGGTGGCGAGCATGTCGGCGTGGGATTCTCCCGGCAGGCCAAGCATGACGTGGGCGCAGATTTCAAAGCCGCGACCACGGCTGCGCTCGACCGCGTCGAGGAACGAATCGTGGTGATGCCCGCGATTCATCCAATCGAGCGAGCGATTGTGCATGGTTTGCATGCCGTACTCGACGGAGACATAGGTGCGGGAAGCGATTTCTTCCAGCAGATCGAGCACGTCGTTGGGGACACAATCGCTGCGCGTGCCGACGGCGAGTCCCACGACCTGGGGGTGGCTGAGTGCTTCCTCGTAGAGGGCGCGTAATTTTTCCACCGGGGCGTAGGTGTTGGTGGCGGGTTGAAAGTAGGCGAGAAAATGCTCGCAGCTTTTGTAGCGATTGCGCATCCGGGCGATGCTCTGGTCGATCTGGCCCAAAATGCCGGCGCGGGGCAGTCGGCGGCTGGGGCTAAAGCTGCGGTTGTCGCAGAAGGTACACCCCCCTTTGGCGACCGTGCCGTCGACATTGGGGCAGGTAAAGCCGGCATCGAGACTTATCTTTTGCACGCGGTGTTGAAACCGTTGGGCGAGGGCATGATTGTAGGAATAATAGCGGAGCCCCGCGACTCGCCAGGACGGCGTTAAATCCCTACCAGATAGTGAGTTAGTTGACGACACGGAATGGACTGCGTAAAGTAAAGGCTGGCCAGGATGGGTATTTTGAGACATGCTGTAATCCCTGTGGAGTTCAAACTCGTATCAGGGTACGGATGGCTCACAGACATTATTTATTTTATTTTGACCCCTCCCATCATCAGTGTTCTCATTGTTGGGGCGAAACTCGTTTTTCACAAGAGCGTGACAACATGTATGGTGAACTAACTCCGCTTGGCGGCGGCGACCCCATTCCCTTGTTGAAGAAGCAATTACTCATCGGTCGCCGCGAAAGCTGCGACATTGTCCTGCGGTTTGCCAATGTTTCGGCCCACCACTGCCGACTGGTGCTCAACGGCGGCTATTGGTTTATCCGCGACATGAACAGCCGCAACGGCGTGAAAGTTAACGGCATCAAGGTCCAAGAAAAGCGGATCGATCCGGGCGATACCTTATCGGTCGCCAAGCACGATTATGAGCTGGATTATTCGCCGGCGGACTTGGGAGCCGTGGGACCACCCCCGGCCGACGATCTGCCGAATGAAATCATGACCGAATCGCTGTTGTCGCGGGCGGGATTGAAATCGTCGGAAGCGGCGGCTCCAAAGAGTCAGCAATATGCCGGCAAGCGCGGCGACGGCAGTTTCCGACGCTACGATGTGCTCGACGACAAAGAGCAGCTCAAGATGCCGGATCGGCCGGTGTGAGCTTTGTCATCGGACCGTAAATGAGATTCAAGGCCCAGGGAGTGCCATCCCTGGGCTTTTTTGTTAGGTTCCCAGCATGGCGAAAAAGCAGAAAAAAGTGCGGGCCGATTTGCGGAAGAATCGCAATGTGCGCACTCGCCAGAATGACCTGACGCGGAATTTTGCCAGCGATCAAGAAGCCGTCGAGGACATGGCGACGGGGCAAAGCGTGTCGGGCAAGGGGGAGCTTACCCGCAAGCGCACCGTGGTTAACGCCGATGTGGGCGAGGACGCGTCGGGGGCGATTGTGCTGCCAGCCATCGACCCGGCAATCTGTCGGGAAGGGCGGGTGCTGCGGGTGCAGGGGCTGCACAGCGCCGTGCAACTTGACGATGGCAGTCTAAGATTGTGTGCCACACGGCGGCTCTTGAAAACCTTGAGCACCGATCAGCGGCACGTCGTGGCTGCGGGAGATCGGGTGTGGGTCCGGCCCGAGGGAACGTCGGAGGGGATCATCGAGCGGGTCGAACCGCGCACGGGGGTGCTCAGCCGCACGAGCCGGGGTCGTCAGCATGTGCTGGTGGCCAACGTCGATCAATTGCTGATCGTTACGAGCGCGGCCCAGCCGCGGCTCAAGCCGAATTTGCTCGACCGCTACTTGGTGACCGCCGAAAAGACGCGGATCGAGCCGATCATTTGCATCAACAAAGTCGATCTGGTGAATCGCGCTGATCTCGAACCACTCATTGGGGTCTACAGCCAACTCGGCTATCGCACTTTGCAGTTCTCGGCGAGCCTTGGCTGGGGAATCCCGGCATTACGCGAATTGATTCGCGGTCGGGCTTCGGCGTTTACGGGGCAGAGCGGCGTGGGGAAATCGAGCTTGCTCAATGCCATCGAACCGGGACTCGCCTTGCGCGTGCAGTCGGTGAGCGCGGAATCGGAAAAAGGAAAGCACACCACCACCACGGCCGAGTTGATCCCCTTGTCACTGGGTGGGTTCGTCGTCGATACGCCGGGGATTCGGCAGTTTCAATTGTGGGACGTGAGCCCCGAGGAAGTCGCCGGTTTTTTTCGTGACCTGCGGCCGTATGTGAGCCATTGCCGCTATCCCGATTGCACGCACACGCACGAGGAACCGTGCGCGGTGAAGGATGCGGTGGCGGACGGGTTTATTGATGTGCGTCGGTATGAGAGTTATTTGCAGATTCACGCGGGAGATGAGGCGTAGGATCGCTCCGGAAGAACGCTAAGCCGCAAGCGGCTAGTGGGGTGTGAAATCGGCGTCGGCTTCGAGCTTGTGCGCGAAGGTCGCGAGCAGGTCGGCGCTGGCGTCGATGTCGTGGAGCGAAATCATCTCGACGGCGCTGTGCATGTAACGATTGGGGACACTCACCAAACCCGCCGCCACGCCGCCGCGAGAAAGCTGGATCGCATTGGCATCGGTCCCCGTTCCTCGGCCACTGGCCGCGAGTTGGTAAGCGATGTCGGAGTCGTCAGCCGCTGCGATCAGCCGGTCCACCACGACGGGATTCATGTTGGGACCGCGGTAAATCACCGGCCCGCCGCCGAGCTTGATGTCCCCCTCTTGGGTTTTGTCGATGGTGGGGCAGTCGGTGGCGTGCGTGACGTCGATGGCGATCCCCACGTGCGGATTCACGCCATAGGCGCTCGTGGCCGCGCCACGCAGGCCGATTTCTTCTTGCACGGTGGCCACGGCATACAGGGCGACGTTCAGCCCACGCTTTTTCGCACGGCGGAGGCCTTCCATCGCCACCCACAGGCCGGTTTTATCGTCCATGCCAGGCGAGTTGGCAAAGCCGTTCCGCATTTCTTGGTAACCCAGTTCCAGCGTCACCGGATCACCGATCTTCACTACCTCGGCGGCTTCTTCCTTGTTCTTCGCGCCGATGTCGAGCCACATATCCTTGAGCTTCACCACTTGCTTGCGCTCGTCCTGATCGAGCAAGTGGATCGGCTTGCGCGAAATGATCGCGGGGAGCGGACCGGTTGCGGTGTAGATGGTCATCCGCTGGCCGATGAGCTGCTGGGGATCCCAGCCGCCGATGGTGTTGGTGTAAATAAAACCCTGGTCATTAATGTGCGTGACCAAGAGGCCAATCTGGTCGGCGTGCCCCGCGAACATCACCCGCAACGGGGCGTCAACATTGCAACCGACAATCACATTGCCGTGCAAATCGGTTTTCACCTCGTCGGCGAAACTCTTCACGTACTTACGAACCACATCCTGCACGGGTTGTTCGTAGCCCGAGGGACTGGGAGTTTCCAAAATTTCTTGGAAAAACTTTTTTGCGGAGGCTTCCATGTTGGTCCTTGAGTTATTTGTCAGGCCACTCGCCGAGTTCCAGCACGTTGCCGTCGGGGTCGTGCAGGAACAACTGACGGTAACCAAAGTCGGGTAATTTTCTCTCGACGAACTCAATGCCGTGCTGGCGGAGCACGGCTATCGCGGCGTCGATATCCGGGCAGCGGATGGCGAAGTGTCCAAGCAGCGTATTGATCTCAGCGCGTTTGGCGGCGAGGTCGTCATTATGAATCAGATGCAGCATCACTCCCACCGCTTCATGGACCAGCCAACGGCCATCAAAGGAAAATGACGGGCGCGGCACGGTGTGAAAACCCAGCACTTCGCAATAAAAGCGCTCACCCCGCGCGGCGTCGCTCGTCGGCAACGCGACGTGGTCCAGGCGACCGAGCGGAATTGATTGGATTGCCATCGAGGATTTCCGGCAGTACTGCTGCCAGCCTTGCTAGCAACGGGAATGTTAATCTCTGCCGATTTTAACGAATTTCTGGCCAACCGCGAGGCGGTTCGCCGATAGAAGTTTCGCCAATAGAACATGACGAACATCCGCTCAGCCCGGTTCCGGGCGGCGGCGCTGAGCAAACACTTTTCGGAGCTTTTGGACCATGTCCTCACGAAATCTCTTGTCGTTGGTCTGCGCCCTCGCTTGTCTCGGTCAAATTGGCTGTGCTGGCTGCCTGAACTGTGCTCGCATGGGCGGCGGTTGCGGCATGTGCGCCAGTTGCGGCGTGCCTGCCGCCTCGTGTGGCTGCCCTGACTGCGGGTGTGCCGACGCATGCTGCGACGTGGAATGTGGCTGCCCCGAGCCCGAGTGTGGGTGTGTCGACCCTTGCTGCGGCGCTCCCGGTTGTGGAACCATGGTCGGCTGTGCTCAGCCGCTGGCGAACTGCCCGCTGCTGGTGAGCATTAGGAACTTCTTCTGTGGTTGTGGGACTTGCGGTGGCGGTTGCAGTTGTGAAACCTACACCGGCGATTGGAATTGCAATCCGCCGTGTGCCGAACCTTGTGACCAATGCGGCAACTACACTGGGGCTCAATATGGCATGCCCATGAGTAGTCGACCGCAAATCGCCGAGCGCGTGAAGTCGGATGAGATTCGCTTTGCGACGGGGAATAAGGCTTCGCGGCGGTAAGGTGGTTGGTGAGTGTAATCAACTTCAAGTCCCGGGGAGTGCCATCCCCGGGCTTTTTGTTGCGCTAGACGCGGAATAATTTGCGTGCGTTTTGCGTGGTGATCTCGGCGAATTCTTTGAGCTTCATGCCGCGCGCTTTGGCCAGACATTCTGCCGTGTAGCGGACGAGGGCCGGTTCGTTGGGTCTTTGGCCTCGTTTGGGCTCCGGCGCGAGATAGGGCGAATCGGTTTCGATGAGGAGCTGGTCCAGCGGTACGCTGACGGCGCATTCGCGCAGGTCGGTCGACTTTTTGAACGTCACCATGCCCGCGAAGCTGATGTGCATGCCCAGCGCGACGCACTCGGCCGCCATCGCGGCATCGCCCGTGAAGGAGTGCATAATTCCCTTGAGCGGTCCCCGTTCGCGCGCTGACCGCAACATCGTCATGATATCGGCATCGCAATCGCGCATGTGAACGACGAACGGCAGATCGCGCTCCTCGGCCAGTCGCATGTGCCGATCAAAAAAGTCCTGTTGCATTTCGAACGGCGTGGAATCCCAGTAGCGGTCGAGGCCCGTCTCGCCAATCGCCACGACGCCGGGCTCATTTGCCAGATCGACAATGGCTTGCCAATCGTCGGGGCCTGCTTCGGCGACGTAATTGGGCTGAATTCCCACGGCGGCGAACACACCCTCGAACTCACAGGCTAACGCGACGCACTTGCGACTGGCCGTGGCCGTGGTGCCGACGGCAATCAGTTGCCCGACCCCCGCCGCCCGCGCTCGTTCGATCACGGCGGGGCGTATCTCGTCGAAATCGTCTTGATCGATGTGGGTGTGGGTATCGAAGTACATGGGCGTCATGATACCCACATATTAGCCGCAGGCGGTAGCCGGCGGTTGAACCCTCTTCACCGCCGGCTACCGCCTGCGGCTAGTAATGGCTAGAGATCAGACGCCGCTTGGCTCAGGCAGCAATTCCTGCAATGATTCGAGATGCCCCTTGGCCATGCCGAGGGTTTCTTCGGCCAAAGTCTTGGCGGCGGGGAAAGGCTGCAACTCGCCGATGAGTTTTTCAATCGACTGGATGTCCTGCTGCTGATACTCGATGGCAGAGCCGAGTTGGTATTCAATGCCCAAGTCGTGCGTGTCGGTGTACTCCATGGGAAACTCGCCGGTGCGTAAGGGGGCACCCAGTTCGGTGAGCATGTGGCCGATGCGATCGGTGAGCACATCTTGATCGCTGGCAATTTGCTCAAGCGTTTCCATGACGTTCTCACGCCCCGGCGGGACGTAGGGTCGCGAGTAACGCAAATACTGCGGGAACGACTTGGCCACGATAGCCATGAGTTGCGCGAGCAGCGGATAAACCAAAGCCTGATTCATGGGTTCTCAAAAAATGCGGAAGGTCGCTGGGCCTCAACTAAACAATTGTGAAACGGCTAGATCGGTCCAATTCGCGAGGGCGTTAGGAAGCAGGCCGAAAATAATCACCGGCACGGCCACGACAAACACGTAAGCCGAGGGCAAGAAACCGAGTGAGACAGGACCGCGGGAATCGGGTTCGGGATCAATGCACATCACTTTCGCCACCCGCAAATAGTAAACGAGTGAAATCGCCGTGTTCAGCGCCGCGGCCACGAGGACCGTGATCATCAATGGTCCACCCGCCATGTACAGGGCTTGCAGCACGCGGAGCTTAGGCCAGAAACCAGCGAGCGGCGGCAAGCCGATGAGGCTTACCAACACGGCGGTCATCAGCACCGCAATCAGGGGCGAACTTCGCACGAGGCCGGCGTAGTCGGCAATTTGTTCACTGTGCATCGAATTGCGGAGGAATGCCACCACGGCGAAGGCGGTCAAATTCATGAACAGATAAACAGCCACATACAGCAGCAATGCCGAGACGGCCGAGCGGGCTTCCACGACATCGCGTCCCGCGAGCGCCACGGCGGCGGCGATGGCCATCATCATGAAACCGGCGTGGGCAATCGTGGAGTAGGCAAACATCCGCTTGATGTTGGTTTGGCCATAGGCGGCCAAGTTGCCGAAAGTGCAGGTTACAATGGCCACGAGCGAAACCATAATCACGAAGAAGCGGCGGACCGGCGACAAAGGCCCACTGCCGACGGGTGTTGTCTCTTCGGCAGTCACAATTTGACTGGCGACTGCTTGGAAGGGGACTGCGGCAGGTTGCGCGGGAGTGGCATCATCGGCCAGCGCCACGGCGATTGCAGGGGTGCGCTGGGGGGCGTCCACACTTTGAATCGAGTCGGGGGCCAGCCCAAGACCGATGCCGACCCGCAAGAGCAGGACCATGGCCGCAGCCTTGGAAGCGACCGACAGGAATGCGTCGACTTCCGCTGAGGCTCCTTCAAACACGTCGGGGCACCAAAAGTGAAACGGCACGGCGGACAATTTGAAGGCCAGACCGACGCCGAGCATCAGCCCGCCGAGCACCAGCACCATGACCATGAGCCGACCCTCGCCGGTGGTGAGCAGGTTCGGAATATCGAGGGCGGCAAGTTCCGTGGCCATTGTGGGAATATGCACGGTGCCCAAAATGCCCGCCAGGAGGCTGGTGCCATAGAGCATGACCCCGGCGGTGCCGGCACCGTAGACGGCGTATTTGAGCGCGGCCTCGCTACTCCGTTGGCGGCCTTTCACGATGCCGGCAAGCACGTAGGACGGCACGCTCGCCATTTCGACGCTCATAAACAGCATCAGCAAGTGATTGGATGAGGCCATCAGGCACATCCCGAGCGTCGCACCCAAGACGAGTGTGTAGTAATCCTGCCCGTCTTTGGTGCTGGCGATGCCGGTAAGCCGTGAGAGCACGATAAACAATACGGCAAACGCCATCAGAAACACGCGGATGAACGCGGTGAGCGTGTCGTAGACTAACATCCCAGTAAAGAGCTCTTGCCGCTCAAGCCCTTGCCAGGACGCAAAACCGTCTGTGGGCAACGCGAGGCATAACGCGGTGATTGAACCGACGAGCGCAAGCAGGAACGAGGGAATGTACTCGCCCCCTTTGAACACGCGCACCAGCAGCAGCACGACAATGGTGGCGCAGATCGCCAGTTCCGGCTTGAACAGCGGCAAGCTGGTGTCCACCGTGTTGGTGAGGAGCGAATCAACGGTTTGTTGTAAGGTAACAGGTTCCACAGTTTATTTTTGCTTTTTTATTGAGTGTCGCTAAGCCGCCAGCGGCTGTTGGCGATTAGTTCCTAGAACTGAGCTGACCGAGTGTGCCTTCCTGAGGCCCTAAAGGATTCAGCGCGGTGGCCCGTTCGTCGTGTTCTTGGGTCCACACGGCAAGGTCATCGATTTGTCGATCAATCGTGGGCTGCATGTAATTCAGCATCGCCGTGGGATAGACGCCGAAGAAGATTGCGAAGGCCAGCAGCGGTACTCCGATGGAAAGCTCTCGCATGGTCATCGGGACGAGAGCCTCGGGATGGGGGCCTTTGTATTCGGCACCCAGGTAAACCCGCTGGATCGCCCAGAGGATGTAGCCAGCCGTGAGGATCACAACCGCCGCCGAGATGATCGCGAGCACGTAGCTGTATTTCCAAACTGACAGCACGACGAGCACTTCGCCGATGAAACCGCAAAGGCCAGGAAGACCCAAGCCAGCAAAGAAAATGCCGATGGCGATACCGCTGTAAACGGGCATCTTGGCGAACAAACCGCCGAACTTATCGAGATCGCGATGATGCACGCGGTCGTACAGCACACCGACGCAAAAGAACATGCCCGCCGAGCTAATGCCGTGGGCAATCATTTGGAACATCGCGCCGTTGGCCCCCATTTTCCAGTAGTCAGGGTTATAGCCGGTGTCGGCCACCGCGCTCCACACGCCCAGGCCCAGGACGACGTAACCCATGTGACTCACCGAACTATAAGCCACCATGCGCTTAAAATCTTTTTGAGCAAGAGCAGCGAACGCCCCGTAGACCATGCTCAACACGCCCACGAAGCAAACAAAGTAAGCGAGATCGTAACCAGCCCCAGGGCAAATGGGATAGCAGATTCGCAGAATGCCGTAGCCGCCCATCTTCAAGAGCACACCGGCCAGGATCATGGAGATCGGCGTGGGAGCTTCGACGTGGGCATCGGGGAGCCAGGTGTGCAGTGGGACGCTGGGAACCTTGATCACAAAGCCGATGAATAGCAGCAAGAAGGCCCACCACTGGATGCTCTGACCCAGGAAGGCTTCGCCCTCAAAAAGGTCGGTGTGCTGGCCCATTTGCTGGAGAGCCAGGATGTTGAACGTGTTGAGTTGCCGACGCTCGGTGGGGTTCGCTTCCGACATGATCTCCGCGTACTTTTTGGCGAGCGGGGAATCGCTTTCTTGCCAAGCGGCGAGGGCCTGTTCGGCATCGCCGTCGGCGGCAATGTTAATGATGCCCGCGTCGGCGAGTTGAGTCGCATTGAGCCGCGTGAGATCGCTGTTGAAGTACAGCATCAGGATTGCAATCAACATCAGCACGCTGCCGACCAACGTGTAGAGGAAGAACTTGATCGCCGCATATTCACGCCGGGGACCACCCCAGACGCCGATGAGAAAGTACATCGGCAGGAGCATCACTTCCCAGAACACATAGAACAGAAAGAAATCGAGCGCCAGGAACACGCCCAACATGCCGGTTTCCAAGAGCAGGAACAGGATGCAATAGGCTTTCACATGTTTGTTGATCGGCCAACTCGCGGCCATGGCCAGCACCGAGAGGAAGGCGGTCAGCACCACGAGCGGGAAGCTGATGCCATCCATGCCCATGAAATACTGAATGCCGAAGGAAGGAATCCACTCGACGTTGAACAAGTTTTGCATCTCGGCCGCGCCGCGCTCGAACGAAATCGGCGCGCCAGAGCGGAAGAAACCGAGTGTCAGGATAAAGACGAAAATCGTCACGGCCAAGCTGATGAGCTTGTACGATTCATCCGCCAAATTTGGCAGTACCGCCATCACCAAGGCCGCCAGGGCGGGTAGGAACACCAACAGGCTCAGATAAACCGCGGGGTCGCTGAGAGTCATAATTTGTCGCCGCTATCTTTTTTTGGGAGTTATTTTTTTACCACGAATAGTTCGTTTTATTCGTGGTGAGTCTTATAAATTTTGTGTGGGGGTCAGGTAGCTTTGCAGGAACGTGATCGCTACGAACAAGAGCACCGTCCCCACGACGATGAACATCACATATTGACGCAAGTTGCCGGTTTGCAGGCGGCGGAGCCAGAGACCGAGGCCCCAGGTGCCGCTGGCAAAGGTGTTGACCGTGCCGTCAACCACGGTTTGATCGAAGAGGAAATCAACCACCTTGGAAAGCCCCCGACAAATCGCCGCGGCCCCGTGCAGGATCGAGTCGATCACCCCGCGATCAAACCACGCGGCAAAGCTACCCAGCCACAGCACCGGCTTCACAAAAATGAGGTTGTACAACTCATCGAAGTACCACTTGTTCCATAATGCGGAGTGCAACAGCTTGAAACTTTGTTTCAGCTCGTCGGGATTGAGCAATCTCCACAGGTAGATAATCGTCGCCAACAACAAACCGGTTCCCGCCGCGGTGATCGCCGCAATGGCGGCGGGCTGCTTGAGGTTTGGCTCGTGGCTCAAGAGTTCATTGGGAACCACGACATCCCAAAGTTGTCCTTGCGCGGTGGCCAAAGTGCCCAGTGGGCGGGCTTGGTCGAGCATGTCGTACACGCCGAAGATCGGCCAGCCGATGGCTAAAGCAAAAACCGCCAGCACGATCAGCGGGGTGGTCATCACACGGGGCGATTCGTGGGCGTGGTCGTAGCGATGCTTGTCACGCGGCGCGCCGGCGAAGGTCATGTACCACAAGCGGAACATATAAAACGCCGTGACTGCCGCGCCAATAACCGGCAGCCATTTCAAAAACAGCGAATGTTGCGGACTTTTGTCGGCGTAGTTCCAGGCTTGCTCGATGATCGCGTCCTTGGAGAAATAGCCGCTGAAACCAATTTGGGTCAGCGGAATGCCGGCCCCGATAATGGCGAGGCAGCCAATCAGCATCGTGTAAGCGGTGATCGGCATTTTCTTGCGCAAGCCGCCCATGTGGGTCATGTCGTTGGTGTGGACGGCGTGAATCACCGAGCCCGAACACATGAACAACAGGCCCTTGAAAAAGGCGTGGGTAATCAGGTGGAACATGCCGGCAACCCAGCCGCCCAAGCCGAGCGCGAGCATCATGTAGCCGAGTTGGCTCACGGTGGAGTAAGCGAGGACGCGCTTGATGTCGGTGGCGGTGATGGCAATCGTTGCGGCAATGATGGCCGTGATGCTGCCGATGTAGGCGATCACGAGCAAAGCTTCAGGGGTGAATACCGGATAGAAGCGGCCGACCAAATACACGCCCGCGGCAACCATCGTCGCGGAATGCACGAGTGCGGAAACGGGGGTCGGGCCTTCCATCGCGTCGGGGAGCCAGACATGCAGAGGGAACTGGGCGCTTTTGCCGACGCAACCGCAGAAGATGCCGACGCCGGCGATGAAGAGAAGCCATTGGCCGGCGGTGTTTTTGGTCGGTTCCTCACCGGTCGCCGCGGCGACCTCGCCAAACATGCGGGTTTCTTCGGCGATCATACTTTCGGTGGGGACGAGATGATGGTCGTTTGCTTCGGTGCGGAGTTGGCTGAAAAGGCCCGGTTCGGCGACCCCTTCGTCGTTCTTAATGTCGCCGAAGTTGAACGTGCCGATGCTTGCCCAGAGGGCCATCATGCCGATGAGCATCCCAAAGTCGCCGACGCGATTGACGATGAAAGCTTTATTCGCCGCAGTCGAGGCGCTGTGCCGTTCGATGTAGAAGCCAATGAGGAAGTAGGAGCAGATGCCCACCAGTTCCCAAAACACAAAGACCATCGCCAGATTACCGGCGATCACGATGCCTAACATGCTGAAACAAAAGAGCGACAGATATTGGAAGAACCGGTAGAACCGCCCCTTGCGGTGGAGATGTTCGCCATTGGAAAGAGTGACTTCGTGATCGACAAACGGCTCGTGCAATTCGTCGTGCATGTAGCCGAGGGCGTAAAAATGGACGCACGAGGCAATCAGCGTCACCATGCAGAACATGCCCACGGTGAGGGCGTCGATGTAATAACCGATGGTAAGTTCGAGCTTGCCAAATTTGCCCAGCGAGTACCAGTTGCCCGTGACGTAGGCGGGGGATTCATTATTGGCGTTGGGGTCGATGGCGTGGTGGGTGTCGGCGTCGAGGTCGTGGGCGGGTTCGCTTGGTTCCGCAAATTCACCGGTCGCCGCGGCGACCTCGCCTGCGTCATGAGTTTCGCCGTGGTGGGCGGAGGCTTTGATCGGGTAGTTGGGGAGCCAAACGGCGAACAGCGCGGTGAAGCTGAGGACTGCGGCGGTCACAATGGCGAGGGTCGCCAGATAACCAGCGAACTTGCCATGCGGGCCCATGTACTTGCCGAAGAACACGATGGCAACGAACGACGCCAACGGCGTGAGCCAGGCGAGCATCAAGAGGAACGGTAATGTCGATTGAGGATCCATCGAAAACGTAATTCTCTGTTTGTCGTTATTTCATCAACCGCTCAGTTGATCGGCGCGGTCGACGTCGATTGAGTCGTGGCTGTTATAAAAATTGAGGGCAATCGCCAGCGCGACAGCGGCTTCGGCGGCGGCGAGCACAATCACGAAGAGCGCAATCAGTTGGCCGTCGAGGCCCAGGTTGTGGACATCGCTGCGAAGATACTTGCTGCCGAAGGCGACGAAATTGAGATTCGCCCCGTTGAGCACCAGTTCGATCCCCATCAACACACCAAGGGCATTCCGTTTGGTGGCCATGCACAAAGCACCGCACACAAACAGGATCGCTCCCACGGAGACGTAATGGGCGACTCCCACGGGTTCGGTCAGGATATTGGCGAGTGGTAGATGGAACATGTTTTTTAGTTGGATTCAATCGTCCTGGTTCGCTTCGCACGGGCTAGGTATGCAGCACCGATCAGCACGACCAGCAAATGGACCGAGACAATTTCAAAGGGCAGCAAATAGCCAGGACGGTCGGGGGCGTCAGTGCGCGCTCCCAAAAGTCCCATCGCAATCGGCGTGACGGTGTGCGTCACTGGCACGGCTTCGGCAGCGGTGCGTTCCATGCCACGCCAGACGGGAATACTGAAAGCCGCGTAAATCAACACAAACAAGAGCGCTCCACCGGCGAGGAAACCTTTAACCCAGTCGCCGGCCATGGTTTTCATCTCGACGAACCGTTCCTGGGAAGTGAGCATCACGCCGAAGATCAGCAGCACCAATGTGCCACCGACGTAGATCAAGAGTTGCATGGCCCCCACGAAATCAGCCCCAGCCAGGAACATGAGCCCAGCAGCACCGGCGAGCGAGAGCACCAAATAAAACGCCATGCGCACGATGTTCGTCGAAACCAACACGGCGACGGCAAACGAGCAGGTGATCCCGCTAAAGAGCCAAAAGAAAAACGACGGCCAATAGATGCCTTCCATTGCTAAAGTGCCTTCCTGGGGATGTCGTTATCAGAAGTCTTGGCAACTTGATCGGTCGTCGGCTTGTCCTGCGGAATTTCAGGAAACTGGATCGGGGGTTGGCCTTCGCTGATTTCATAAACGCTGAGATTCACGGGCAGCACGCCAAAGAAATTGCGATCAGGCATTTTCAATTGCCAGAGCGTCGCGCCCAAGAACATCACCGCCGCGATAGGGGTGCAGTATTTCAAGCAGGTGGTCATCACTTGGTCGATGCGAAGTCGCGGCAACGTCCAGCGAACCCACATCATCACGCAGACGCCGATGGTGCCTTTGAGGATGACATTGGTGGCCCCGATGAGCTGGCCGACATATCCAGCCACCATGCCGTTCTCCGAGGAGAGACCCAGGAAATCGGTAATCGGGATCGGCCCATGCCAGCCGCCGAGGAACAAAATCGCGGCCAACAGGCTCACGGAGAACATCGAACCATATTCGGCCATGAAAAAGAAGCTCCAGCGGAGGCCGGAGTATTCCGTGTGGAAACCGGCAACCAGTTCGCTTTCGGCTTCCGCCAAGTCGAAGGGAGCGCGGTTGACGCTCGCCGTTGCACAGGTGAAGTAAACCCAAAAGGTGATGAAGGTGAACGGATCGTGGAAGATCAGCCAATTGGTGAACCAACCGGCTTGGCGGTCGCCGATGACGACCATATCGAGCGAGCCGGCGATCAAGACTGGCACAACGACGCACATCCCCAAGGGAACTTCGTAGCTCACCACCTGGGCGGCTTCCCGCATGGCCCCGAAGAGCGACCATTTTGAGGCCGAGGAATAACCAGCCAAGATCACGCCAAAGACTTCGAGACCCAGCACGGCTAGTACAAAGAACACGCCCGTGTTGAGACGTTGGGCAATCCAGGGTAAGTCTCCACCGGCGAAGGGAATGGCGATATAAGCCGCGATTGCGGCGCAGAAACTGACATAGGGTGCGATCTTGAACAAGAAGCCGTCCGCCCCGGCGGGCATCAGGTCTTCCTTGGTCAGCAGTTTAATGCCGTCGGCGAGCGTTTGCAGCCAGCCGAACTTGCCGCCGACCCGTGTGGGACCGAGGCGATCTTGAATCCGGCCCGAAATTTTGCGCTCCAGCCAGATAAAAATCAGCGCACCGACAGCCACCAGATTGATGATGAGCGCGATATGCACCAGCCCGGCGATTGTGTACGCCAGCCAGGTCCAAACGTACTGGGACAGGAACGGGGCCACTTGTGGTTCTTCCTCAAACCAACGGGGCCGATGCCACCCGCAGCCCCCCTATTTTGAAGGAACTGAGCCCCACCGCAGGACTGGCAGCACGCACCCAAGATGTTTCCAGGCTGGCAGTTACCGACCAACCCAACAAGATTGTGAAATATGGCACAAGGTCTGGAAGCTGTACACCCCCAGGCGAAAAAACAGTGCTGAAATCGTGTCATTTTCGCCGCGTGTTCGCCTTGTTGTGGCCATCCACGGCGTGGGTCCGATAGAGTTCGCCCAACTCTTGCATTTTGGTGGGAGTGGCTCGCCGTCAGCCCACGGGGGCAGCGATTGCAGGTTGCAGCGGAACAGCCCTACCGATCAATCTCGCCCATGACGATGTCGAGCGAACCAACAATTGCCGGGACGTCGGCGATTAAACAGCCTGCGCACAAGGGGCCAGTCACCGACAGATTGCAGAACGAACTGCTCCGTGCTCGTACCCGCCACGGAATCGCGCTACCATCACTGACAATGTAGAAGCCCATTTGCCCGCGCGGTGACTCGGTTTCCAGATACGCTTCGCCGGCGGGGAGCTTTTGGGTGAGCTTTAACGGCTCGCCGTAACTTCCCGTGGCGGTGCTATAGCGCTCGATAGCTTGGCGCACCAGATCAATCGCCTGCATGACTTCGAGCATCCGCACATAAAAGCGATGCCAGCAATCGCCGAGAACGGCTTCGCTTGGCACGCGCGGATATTTGTGATCTTTCGGGTAATGGCCGTCCTTTTCGACGATCACCTCAAAGGCGTATCCATCGTACATGGCCGTGTAGATTTCTTCACCATCGCGGCGCAAATCGTGATCGACGCCACTCCCGCGCAGCACCGGGCCGCTCGTGCCGTAATCAATCGCCATCTGCGGTGAGAGAATACCGATGTTGGCCGTGCGCTTGATGAAGATCGAATTGGTCGTGAGCAAAGTGTGGTACTCAGCGATCACGGGCTCAAACTGGTCGAGGAAGGCCGAGCATTTTTGCAACCACCCGAGCGGAAGATCAGCCGTTGCCCCGCCCACGGTCAAATAGCTGTAGGTGAGGCGTGCTCCGCAGACTTCTTCAAACAGGTCAAGGATTCTCTCGCGCTCGCGGAATGCATAGAGGAACGGGCTGAACGTGCCGAGGTCGAGGCCGTAGGCCCCCATGCCCACCAAATGGCTCGCGATGCGGCCCATTTCCGCGATGATCACCCGCAAATGGCGACCCTTCTCGGGAGGCTCATATTTCAGGAGCTTCTCGACCGTCAGCGACCAACCAAGATTCATGTTCATCGCCGCGAGGTAGTCCATGCGGTCGGTGTAGGGAATGAACTGGCGGGGCGTGAGATTCTCGCCGATCTTTTCCGCGCAACGATGCAGATAACCGATATGCGGCGTGACTTCCGAAACGATTTCGCCATCGGTCCGCAGCACGAGTCGCAACACGCCGTGCGTGCTGGGATGCTGCGGTCCCATATTCACCAACATCTCGTCGGTGCGGACGTCGAATTCAATAACCCGGGGATCGTCGATGGTTGCACTCATTATTTATCTCCCACGGATGCCGTGGTATTCCAAAGGCATTTCGTAGTCTTTACGCAGCGGATGGCCGACCCAATCTTCGGGGCACAAAATGCGGCGCAGGTACGGATGACCCGTGAAGTCGACTCCCGAGAGGTCGTAAGCTTCGCGTTCATGCCAATCGGCCGTGTTCCAAATGCCAGAGACCGTGGAGACTTGCGGGAGCTTGCCCGTGGCGTCGTTCAGCCAACGCGGCAACATCACCTTGAGCACCAGGCTGTGTTTGTGCTGCATGCTGAATAAATGGTAAACGACTTCCAGGTGCGGTTGCCATTCGCTCTTGGCGGCCTTCTTTTCGTCGGTGTGCAGATAATCAACGACCGTGATGCTGTTGAGATAGTCGAAGGCCAAAGTTGGTTCGTCGCGCAAATATTGGCAGACGTCGACAATCCCCTCAGGCGTCACTTCGATCCACGGATCGACATTCTCGAAATTCGCGCCGGCGATTTTGTCACCGAACTTCTGCTTCAATTGATCGGTGAACGCTTGTCCGCTCATGAGAGATGATTGCCGTTGATGGTGAGAGAAAATTGCTGCTGTTGAATCACGGGGCCGAGAGCACGGAAGTTCCCGAGCGGGTGCCGCCTTCGGGTTTGATCCGCGGTGGTGCGCGCTGCACGACTTCATTCTTATGGCTGGTGGTGGCGTGAACCCAATCCAAATCGCCTCTACGCCAAACGTACGCAAAGCCGACCATCAGCACGGCGAAGAATAATGCGATATCGGCGAAGGAAGTCCAAGCCAGCACTTGAGCTGCTTCACGCACCCCCTCGACACCCCCTTCACCCATTACGGGAGCGGCACCCAATTCCTGGAAACGCATTGCCGCGATCGTCGACAATTGGTCGGCAGGGCCGGTTTCCCCCGCTTGAACCGCCGAGATGGGCACATCGGGCGAGGTCAATTGCGTGGCTTTGCCGAAGACAGTCGCCCAGGGAAAGAAGAACGCGATTTCCACGTCGAAGATGATGAACAACAGCGCGACCACATAGAACCGCAGGTCGAATTGCACGAAGCTCGAACCGATCACGGGCTCGCCGCATTCGTAAACTTCGAGCTTTTCCTCATTCGGCAAATTGGGGCGGACCAAGCGACCTATCAACAAATTAGCAAACAGAAACAGCGCCGCCACGCCGGCAAACAAAGCCAAATAAGCGACAATCGCGGTAGGAGTTGCCATAGTTTAATTCGCAAGTAAGCCAAGTAAGCCGCGACACAACGTGTCGCACGGCCATTGTTGTTACTGATTGGGTCCGCCATGCACAGGCTCGGTCACGACCTTAGCTTGGGCCACCGCCGTGGGATTGAGCGTTGCCCGACCCCACGCCACGTCGAGCGGAAGGCGCGAAAAATCGACAATGCAACCGTCGCGGCTGTAGCAACTCAAGTCGTGATTCGCGCCCATGAAAATGCAATCGACGGGGCAGGGTTCCACGCACAGCGCACAGAGCAAACACTTGCTGTAATCAATCGCATAGCCGGTGATCTTGAAGCCTTTGCTCCCTTCGACGCGCTCCTTGCCGATGTAAATGCAATCCACCGGGCAAGCCTTCGCGCATTGGTCACAGGCGATGCAGGTGGTGAGATCAAAGCGATGAAACCCGCGATAGCGCGCGGCGACGGGCACGGGGAGTTCGGGATACTCGAAGTGCTCGGTAAAAGTCTTGCGATCAGGTCGATAGGTTTTGAACCAGGTTCGCAGAGTCACCCACATGCCGTGCGCGACCGTGAACACCGCTTCGAAAACATTTCCCAACCAAGGCCAGACTCGTTTGAGTCCTTGGATCATGATGTTCCTTTGATCCCCATGCTATGGATGCACCTTCACCGTCGAGCGGCTTCCGACCGCCCTCCGAAGAGCAAATACTTCTGGCGAAGGAATACTTGTTGCTCAATTGCAGAAACCTTGGATTATAGAGCGACTGAGCGATGCCGCAACCGCCCTCGTGTGCGAATCATCGGACGACTCAAAACGAGCACGAAATAAGTTGTGAGCGACAGATGAGTGATGGCGATGAGAGGTGTACTCGTTGCTGATCGCGCCGATTGGCGCGGGCCACCGAGACATGGGATACGCTCACGAGTGTGGCTTTGGATGCCCAAAATAGGCGTCCACGAGTCCAATGGCGGTCCTCTGACCCAAAAAATCGTCAAAAAAGGTGCGTCAGGGTTAGATTTCCCCGGCAGTGCTTTTGGGCGTCAAACCGTCAGTTTTTTCTTAGAGGGCTCAAAAATTGGAATCGACGTAAGTTGTTTTATTTAATGATCTTACGGACGGACACAGAGCTACTCCTGAGGGGCCAGTCCCCGATCGACTTGCCTTGTCATGACCCCTTGAACAACAACTCTCGTGCCAAATTTGCCAAAACAACCGAAAAAGCGAGTTTTGCCCCTCTCTGCTTTCCTTGACTACTGTCAATCACCACGTAGAGTGGATTAAGGGACTTTTTGTCAAGTCCCGAAAGTTTGCCCTTTTGCGCTTTTGCCAGGCAAGAGTGGGAAGGTCTGCAAACTCAGTTGGGGGCGAAAATGAGTGCCTCCTTTTACGAAGGAATCGATCCATGTTGGTCCTGTCACGAAAAAAAAACGAAAGCATTGTCATCAACGACGACATCACCATCGTGGTCGTTGAAATCCGCGGCGATAAGGTACGGTTGGGCGTGGAAGCCCCCAAAGAAGTGCCCGTTCATCGTAATGAAGTTTACGAAGCCATCCGCCGCAATCAACAGGGTGCCAACGAACAGCCGACCGAGCAAGATACTTCGAGTGCCGCTGAATAATTGGCAAGCAGACCTTGGTTGTGCTTGGCCGATTCCTTTCTTATCGTTCCGCAACTGATCGGTTGCCTCGCAGCTTGCGGTATTCAACTTTTTTTGCGGCGATTTTTCGGGAACATCGCGCTCGCAAAATAGTCTTCCACTTGACGATTACGCTCGCGTCCTTTAACTGTATATGTTCTCGCTGAGGCGCGTGTTCTTGAAACGGGAACCGTTCCGCTTCCCGGCCCACCATGCGGCCCCTTCGTCTAGTGGTTAGGACACCGGCCTTTCACGCCGGCAACACGGGTTCGAGCCCCGTAGGGGTCACTTTTTTTGCTTCGCTCAGGAAGGGCAGGCGAAATAAATTTCCGCACTATCCCACCCGATTCCGATACAAGCTCGGATCGACCGCCGCCGCCATTTTTTCTGGGTCCAGGTCGAGACCCAAGAAACTTTTGATCCGCTCCGCTTGGGCTAGTGGCTGGGCGATGACTTCGGGATAGTTGAGCCGCAACAGGCGGATATGCGGCTGGGTTTGGAGCCAGCCGTCGAGCTTAGCCAAGTGCTTTTCAAAGGCTGAGCGCATCATCGCGTGCGACGCTCCCTTGCGACCCGAGCGGGCGAGCATCTTGTCCTGGGAAGCGAGTACCTCGGCGAGATCACGCTCGATGAACAGAATCGCGTAATGCTCCGTCGCGGGCAGGTCGAACAAAAGTTGCGAGATCACCTTCACGGCCTTGCCCCGGGCGTCGGCCAGCCAAGTGGTGTCCTGCTTCATTTTCTTCACCGGCTCGAACTCGAAGTAACCCGCTGGGTTGTCCTCGTCGGCGACGCGCTCCCGATCGGTGACCGCCGCCAGGTCTCCGTGATGAAGCATCTGCATCATCAGCGACGTGCCCGAGCGAGGCAGGCCGGAAACGATGACGATTTCGGATGACATGGGAGCACCAGTTACGTTGTAGCATGGGCCCCTGGCCCGTGAATATTCGTAAATTCAACACGGGCCGGGGGCCCATGCTACGTGGTTAGGCAAGCCTCATTACAAAAAGAAAACCCGGGGAGTGCCATCCCCGGGCTTTGGACTTCATTCAAAATTCAATGGCGAACTTAGAATTGCCGCCAATCGGCTGCTTCGGCGAAGGCCAATTCGAAGGCGTTGTCTTCGTCGCTTTGGTCGCCTGCTTCATCGTCAATTCTGTAGAGAGATTCATCATCCTTAGCAGAAGCTGGGGAAGATTCCGAGTCTTCGCTGACTTCGTCAAACGCGGCGTCAAGATCTTCGATTTCAATAACAGCGGATGAGGCAATTTCGTCATTACCACTGAATCTCGCTGCTGCTGCCGTGAAGAGGTTTAGGCCTCTCAAGTCAACGTGGCCAAACGTCGATTGCCGCGCGGAGATTTCTATCGCCGCGACACGATTGTCGTCGCCGACTGTGTCAACAATTACGGCAAATGTTGTGTTGATGGGCAGAACATCAAGATCAGCCTCATTGCCAGCCACAACTGCGGACAGATTTCCGCCGGTCGTGCCATACCCATTCTGCCACATTTCCAGGTCGTCGCCACCAACTGTCCCGTCGCTATTGGCATCGCCGTCGGCGGCAGTCACATTGAGTGTTTTACTGTACCCACGCTGCCAAGCCAGGAAGTCGCGGCCATCGACATCGGTGTCGTCGTCGAAGTCAGGACCGTGGATCACGTTCGCGCCTGGATTAGGATCCGTGGCATAATCGTCTTGCCACATGTCGAGATCTTCACCGTCAACCGTGCCGTCGCTATTGGCGTCGCCATCGGCTGGCGTGACATTCGTGGTCTTGCCAAATCCACGCTGCCACGCAAGAAAGTCGCGTCCGTCCACGTCGCCGTCTTCGTCGAAGTCAGGTCCATGAAGAATCTGAACGCCCGGATCGATGGCCGTCGAAACGACATCAATCGAGTAATCCTCAACTTCACCCCGCAAAGCCGTGCTGAAGGCGGAATCTAGACCCTGCTCTCCATAACGGAAGCGGGCAAACACTTTGCCGTCTGTCAATAAAGCCGTCGGCACGTTGACCGTGAACACCGAGGTACCGACTGGCAGCAACTGGTCGTCAAAGACACGCTCCGACGCGGAGAAGAGGCCGTCTTGGTTCCAATCCATCCAACCCTGGAGCCAGCCGCCATTGGTGCTAGCCTTCACGGTTATCTCAAGCGTCGTCGAATTGTCGCGGAGCACGCCGAAACCAACACCATCTTCATCGTCTAGGCCAGTCGTGTCGTCGCCATGTGCGTCACTATTCGGTGCCGGGCCACTTTCAGTATCCGGTGAAGATCCCAATAGAGGGGGATCCCCCAGCCACATCACATCGTCCACCTGATGGTTGGCATCGGTAGCTCCTGGGTTGGTGGCCAGAAAATTCGCAAAGTATTGCGCCGGCAAATCACCCCAATCAGCCGTCAAGCTATTCTTCAGTCCAAACAGTAGGCCGGTGGCGACGTTGCCTGAAGTGAGAGTCACGACATATTCCATATCGTTGACAATAGGTACTGTCTGACGGTAGTTGGTATCAACGATCTCTAGTCGCACGGTGTAGGTGCCGGGCGGAAGCGCGTTGAAAAAGAACGTACCAGTCGCACTGGGATTTGATCTGAGTTCATCGCCAGAATCAAAGATATTGTCGCCGTCGGCATCAATGTAGGCGAACGCCACATTCTGTAAGCCGAGTTCACTCTGCTGCCGGGTGCCCGTTTCGTTTTTGTCGTTGAAGACAACGCCTGAAATAGCCACGGTCCCAGATGGCCCACCACCGCCAGGTTGACCGAATGTGAAGCCAAAATCGGTTTCGTACGTCGCAATCCCGTTGGCATCAATGCTCACAAAGACATCGGGCGTGGTGAAGTTGGCAATCTCTGGCGCGGGATCGAAGAAAAATTCTCGCGAGGCATCATCAGGGTTCACTGGCTCGCCAAACGTGCCGGTCGTGCCTTCCAAGACGCGCACTGCGTAGAAGCCTGGCGCGACTTCCAGATCCTCGAAACTATAAAAACCCGCGACCGTGTTGCGGAACGGATCAACACCTGGCGTGAAGACGCCGTTTTGGTTGACGTCAATAAAGACTGTCGCGTCTTCGATCACAACATCATCGCCGTCCTGCACGCCATTCTCATTGAGATCAGCGTAAACCACACCTTTGATGTTGAAGATGTTTTCTGGCACGGCATTCGCAACCAGCATGATGTTGAGAGCAGTGACGGCCGAAGTGATGCCCCCATTAAAGCCGTAGGCAGCCACAACTGTATCGGCATCTGACAGCGGATCGAGCGGATCGCCAATCGCTGGAGTAGCCAACACGCGTTCGCCTGGCTCGTTGATTTCCGCGGTTGCCAAGACCCCCGAGACGGCGTCCACATTCTGCTGATTGAACAAGCCAGCCGCTTCGAGCGACGCGGGATCAATGCGAATGTCGTACGTGAGCCCAGCCGGCAGATCAAAGTAATAGTTGCCATCGGCACCGACTTGGTAGGACGGATCCGTGGCATCACGTAAGCCGTTGGTATCAAGATCGGCATAGACAATCACCCCGGCCGCCCACGATTCCTGGGCTCCATTCAAAAGTCGATCGAATTGATAGGAGCCATCTCCCACGTAGCGAAAATCAAGGATTTCCTCCGGCATGGAGTCTGGACGAATCGTTTCACGCTCGATTTCGACATAGCGGGTAAAGTTACTCAACAGGCCAAGAGCATCGGAGAAGACTCCATCGCCATTGTCGTCCACGCCCACGGAACCTTGAATACGACCAGTACCTTCGACCGCGATGCCGTGGAAAGCTACTTCGTAGGAAAAAATATCCATTTCCGAGTCACTAAAGTTCTCGAAAACCAATCGCCAGCCATCGACGATGATATCGCCATCGTACATGGCCGTATCTTCGTTGAAAGCTCTTACGGGCGTGCCGTCGGTATTAATGCGCGGCTTGCCTTCGGTACGCTCACCCCAATGACGATTTGTGGTATAGACTGCCGTTAGACCACCACTCCCTGGGCTTAAAACTCCTGCAGGATCAATCACCCCTTCGAAGTTAATGTTCTGGCGTACGGGATTATCGACGTTAGGAATATCGTAGAGTTTGAGTTCGGAAACCGTACCGTCGGGTGAAATCAACGAAATTCTCAGAAAATCCATGTCATTTTCATCACCGCCGATATTGACTTGGACTTCGATCCATTCCACCTCCATGGAGGGGACGCCCGTTATGGGGATGCCGTTTTGGCCAACGAAGACCGAACCCGCGTCGCGAGTATTAACGGGTGGATCATCGCCAGAGAAGGGACCGTCAGGGTCTTCGGGGGGGTCGGCCATTAGGTCGGGAACTGCCGGATCGTCTTCAGCCCCAAATTCGTTCAGGTATTCGATAAACTCATTGGGTTCTCCCACGGGTCCATCACCGTTAGGACTCACCCCACCCGGAACCCTAAATTCACCCGTCTCTTCATTGCTGACGGCCGCAGGTACAATCTTCGGGGCAAGTGTGGGCCCGGTGGTCCAAGTAAACTCGCTCTGCTGGCCACCGAGGGTGACCCAATTGCGAGCGAGTTCAACGGCCATGGCAGCGTCGACTACGCCATGCCCAAAGCCATATTCTTCGTTGGTTGTCATCTGGCTGACGGTGAAGCCGGCACCGTTGGTAAACTGCTCGGGCATCCGCAGCTCTTGATAGTAGACAAACTTGTCGGGCGTTGGACCTGGAGGAACCGGCGGATCGGCATCGGGATCGCCGGGATTGCCCTCGGGATCGCCGAGACTGGGAAACGGCCAAGCACCATCAAAAATGGTGTCATCCTCAATGAAATCGAACGCCAACGGGTCGGCAAAGAACTCGTTGACGTTGGTGATCCAACTGGCATCGTCGACGGCATTCTGGCGGGCCGAACGAACAAGAATATGCTGCACGTCGCGATAAGTCAGGTTGGGGTTCGCTTCCAACATCAAGGCGATCACGCCGGAAACAATCGGGGCGGACGCAGAAGTACCGTTGAACCGCGAACTGTAATCGGTGTCTAGGAGGTAGTCTGCGTCCGTTTCGGAACCATTGACCGGCGCTTGATTGAAACCCGCTTGGCCCGTTTGGTCGGTAGTAACAATCCCCGCGCCCAGCTCATTGTCTCGGATAATCGTCTCGGGATTCGAGCCTGACGGGGCGACTACCAAAATCGCTGCTCCCGATTCGGCATAAGAAGTGGCCGTGCCATCTTCGATGACCGAGCCGACGGCAATCGTGTAACGAGAATTGACTTGTCCGCTGTTGTTACCGCCATCACGAATTCCCGCGCTATTCCCAGCGGCAAAGACGTGGATGCTGCCCAATCCACCTCGGCCAAAAAACACGGAATTGCGAAGTGCCAGCGTCGCCAAAGGACCAAAATCAATGATTGCCCTGGGATTTTCAACAACACCCTGATCATCAGCCACCGGTGGAATTCCCCAACTGTGGTTGTAGATATCGATTTCTTGAAACTGATGGAGTAAGGCCTGGGCAATTGTGAAATCATCCACGCCAATGGGGTTAAATGGATCATCGCTAAATAATCGAATGGGGGCAAGGTCAGCATTATACGCCACACCCACGCCGCCCTCGTTGTTGTTGCCAACAGCGCCCACGAGACCGGCGACAGCCGTGCCATGGGCATCATTGCCAGTCGGCGTGGGATCGTTGTCGCCGCCTGCCAAATCGATGGCCAAATCAGGCCGGATATTGCCTGCCAAATCGGGATGCGTGACTTGAGTTCCACTATCGACGATTCCGACGACAACTCCATTACCTGTGTAAAAGTCCCAGGCTTCCTCGATATTAATGTCTTCATCGACCGTACCAAAGAGGAAACCAAAGTTGGGGTTTCCCACTTCCTGGCCAAAATTCACGAGATGCCATTGACGTTCGAGCAAGGGATCATTGGTGATAGCCGTCCCTTCCAGTTGGAAAGGCACCAGCGGATAGAAAAAGTCGATCGCTCCTTCGCCGGAAAGCGCTGAGATCAGCCCATCGGCACCCCCCGCCCCGACGGTCAAAATAAATGAGCCCGGCACGATATCGGTGGCACTGGTGACGGTGAAGCCACCCTCGGCGGCATACGCGCTCAGATCGGTGCCCAACTCAGTGAAGACCACCCACTGGGTGGTCGCGGCCAGTTGTGCTTCGCTGTATTGGGAGAGATCGGAAGTTTGCGTCAAAGTTCTGAGGGAATGCGAATCCATCAATAAATCGTGCATCACGACATCGGTATGATCGAAGTCATAACTGACGGGCGTGGCCGACATGACTTGTCGGGCCTCGAGCGTTTCGATTTGCAGCTTTCGATATTTGTCGCGGCGGCTGACACCCGCCGGACGACGTTTCTTAACTGAATAGAATCTCGAACCGAAAATTTGCGCAGAATTGTTCTTAGGCACGTAGTGGCCCTCTCAAAAAGCTTCTAAGTTCCGATGATGATAGGTCGTCTGAATGGGCGTGGAACGCAGTCTTCATTTTGCGCAGAACGCCCGCATGGCACATGCCGCTGGTCTCAATTCTCTAAAAGAAAGAATGTCGCCAACAGCCATGCCATCAGTTACCTCAATGCCCCTGACCTCAAATGGCCACTTTTCTCATGTGGACCACTTTTTCAAGTGGATGAGAGCTGCCGTTGCGAATATGAGCCGTCCGAGTGGGCAAATCCACGTCTGGCAAAGTGCGATTTCGTTCCACCCCCCTCGCTTACTTTGACTTTACAAACGCAAGTCATGGCTCACAAACGCAAGCTTCATAGTAGTTTCAGATTGGCTAACCGTCAAATTTCCTGCGAACGGCTGGCTCGCGGCGACCCGGCCCCGTCGCGAACTGCGAGCCTCCCAAACTTCACTTATGTAGAAGTCGCTTATTATAGCTTTTCCACTCGTACTGTTAGGCAGGATTGCAGCGAAAATGTCACTCGCGGGGTGTATTTTCTCGCAAGTTTTTCACTCTTGTTGGTCAGGCTGTGGAAAGCCCCTTTGCGCAACTCGTTTTCTGTCAATGGATTGCAATGCCAGCAGGCCTTGCCTACCGGGTTCCCCCCAGGCTTACCCAGGGTAAGAATGCGAATTTTAACGACTGTAACGAAAATTCTGATTCTTCCGCTCATGCCGGTCCGATAATTCCTTCCGGTAGGACTACCGTCCCCAAAACTCGGGCGAATGCGCACCGGGAAACGGGCGTGGTCACTTTTCTGAACAAGTTTGGACAATCGCTTTTGATGTGATTTAGCGATTGACCAAAGCTGCTCCCCGGCTTGGCCGTGTGGAGCGCCATGGGGGGAATTTCCGATGAAATGTCGCTTAGCAGTCTTTCGACTGTCATTTGGGTTGCTGATCGGTGTGGCGGGTGCGTCTTCCTGTTGGTCGCAACAAGGAGGATATATCGCTCCGACGTTTGCCCAGAGGGGTGGCCCGATGCACCAAGCCTCGCAGATCCCCGCCCACATGGCCTCACCTTTGGCGGGTGGTCAGGCCGCGGCCATGGGTAACCAATTCGTTGATGTCCGTGGCAACTCGATCGTGATGCCAGCCAGCTATTGTGGTCCCGCCGGCAATTGTCCGCCCGGTGGCGGGGAAATGGGTGGCTACTGCGACCCCATGGCCATCGACTTCGGCGGCTACAGCGAGGACCAAATTGGCCCGCATTATTTTGACGTAGCTTTTGATGTGTTGTATGTCGCGCCCGAGGAATTGTTCGACGCGAACGTGCCGGCCTTCACGTCACGTGGCATTGGTTCTGGCCCTGGAGGAATGACCGACTTTCCATTCCTTGATCCCAGGGGCGAAGGCGAAGATTATAACCCGGGTTGGCGAATTGCCTTGCGTTACGATCTAGGACCTCTCTCTGTGTTTGAAGCCGCCTATTCAGGGCTATACGACCTCGATTTTGAGCAATCCGTGGTTTCTTCCCAGGTGGACCCGATGATGTTGAACAATCAGTTGTTCTCGATCTTCTCGCAGTATCGTTTTGATCCGCTCGTGGGTATTCCCGAGCTTGACGAAGCGCAGGTGCAGCGGCTCAATTATGATTCGGATCTACAAAGTACGGAACTAACGTACCGTCGCTATTGGGTTGGCAACAGTTCGCGCGTCACAGGGACATGGCTGCTAGGCGCGCGTTACTTTCGACTTACCGAGGACTTAATTTTTGCCTCTCAGAACAATCAGAGCGTTCAAGGATTGCCAGGCGCTCAGTCGGGCTTTGTGTCCTTTGACACGGAAAATGACATCGTTGGCTTCCAACTAGGTGGTGACGGTTGGTTGGGACTGCGCCAAGGTCTCCGCATCGGAGCCGAAGGCAAAGCCGGTGTTTACAATAATCGCTTCAAGTTCAATTCGGCCACCTCAGTGACAAGCACGCCGGCGAATCTCCAGCCGGCGGAAGCTGGCAACCAAGTGGCATTTGCCGCCGAAGGCGGCGTGACCATGGTGGCCGATATTCTGCCAAGTTGGTCGATTCGCGGTGGCTACCAGGTGTACTACATGAACGATTTGGTCATGGTGGGTGATAATATCAGTACGACTCAGTTTGCAGACGTTCCAGTCACTCAACCGGCCCTGAACGTCGACGGACACATGATTTATCACGGATTCCACGCGGGGATGGAGTATGTCTGGTAGGAACCGGGAGATTTGTCGGCCTTGGCGAAAAAAGATGGAGAGCACCAATTTCAGCTTGTAAACGCCGATTTCAACAAACATCGACAGTTAGAATTTGAAATGGCTCCAGGTCGGGATATACTTAAGCAGTGAGGGAGTTACGGTGGCGAACAGGCCACGAAGCTCGTGTTAATCTCAGTTTAAGGACTTCGGAGAAATCTCTACCCGGTGAGTTCCATCGATCGCAAAGCAGGCATCAATAGTGAATCGGCCATTTTGGTCGGAGTTCATTTATCAAACGACCGTCCGCCCAGTGGCACTGCACTGCATAAGCCCAGCGGGCATGCTTTAACTAAGCACACAGAGGCGAGCGATCCGTTGGACGAGCTCGCTGGTCTGGTTGAAACCGCTGGTGCCGAGGTGGTGGGTCGCGTCACCCAGAATCGGCCCGCTCCCGAGCCCGCCACTTATATTGGGCAGGGCAAAGTCGAGCAGATCAAGCAATTCGTCGAAGCGCTTGATGCCGACGTGGTGGTGTTCGACAACGATCTTTCTCCCGCGCAGATTCGCAATCTCGAAGAAGCGTTCGGCACGAAGGTGCTGGATCGCACCGAGATTATCCTCGATATTTTTTCCACTCGCGCGCAAACGCATGATGCTCGCTTGGCGGTGGAGCTCGCACAGCTTGAGTATTCGCTGCCGCGGCTCAAGCGGATGTGGACTCACTTGTCGCGCATGAAGATGGGCGTCGGCATGCGTGGCCCTGGTGAAAAGCAGTTGGAAACCGACCGCCGTTTGGTCGAAAAGCGGATCAACGATCTCCGCAATGAGCTCAAGAAAATTCAGGAACGCAAGGAACGCGCCGTCGCGGCTCGCCACGACCGCATGACGGTCTCGCTGGTCGGCTACACCAACGCCGGCAAGAGCACGCTGATGAACAAACTGACCGACGCCCATGTGTTGGCCGAGGACAAGCTCTTCGCCACGCTCGACACGCGGACCCGCCGTTGGCAGTTGCCAGGCTGGGGGCCGGTCTTGTTAAGCGATACGGTCGGCTTCATTCGCGACCTGCCGCATCATTTGATCGCGAGCTTCAAGGCGACTCTCGAAGAAGCACGCCAGGCCGACTTGTTGATTCACGTCGCCGATGCCAGCAATCCCGCGGCATTCGAGCAGATTTTGGCTGTCTACGACGTGCTGCACGAACTCGACATCGACGAAAAAGACACGATTCTCGCACTCAACAAAGTCGATCGCGTGAGCGATCCCACGACAATCGAGGCCCTGCGAACACGCTACCCCCATGCCGTGCTGATCAGTGCGGAGAGTGGCGAAGGAATTTCGCGATTATCCAATGCGGTCAGCGAATCTTTGAGCCGTGATTTTCTCGATTTGGAAATTCAACTCGACGCCAGCAACGGCAAGCTCTTGGCATTCCTCGCGCAGTATGGCGAGGTTTTAAGCCGGACGTACGTCGAGAATCGCACGGTTGTCCACTGCCGGATTTCGCAAAAGTATTGGGGCCGTCTCAAAGATCAACCGGACGTACAAATTCGGCCTTACAAAAGCCCAGCGGTCTTTGAGCACTCCGCGGCTCCTGCCCCGATCGACGAAGTGGCGTAACAACTGCCATGGCTCGACGCGTGCTGGAGAACCGCCGGATTTTGATCACCGGAGCGTCACGCGGCGTGGGCCGCGAACTGGCGATTCAATTTGCCAAACGGCACACACGGCTGATGCTTGTGGCCCGTCATGGCGAAACGCTGCAACCGCTTGTTGCCGAGTTGCTTTCTCACGGTGCCGCGAGTGCTCAAGCCCTTGTCGGGGACGTCACCGACGCGACCTTTCGCCTGGCGGTGATGGAGCAAATTCGTCGCGATTGGCAAGGCCTGGACGTGTTGGTGAACAATGCCGGCGTGAGTGCCCACGGCCATTTTGATAACCACGACGCGGCGATCCTCCGGCAGATCATGGAAGTCAATTTCTATGCCCCCACGGAACTCACCCGCCTTGCCTTGCCCCTGTTGGCCGACGGCCATGATGCCGTGATTGTGAATCTCGGCTCGATTCTGGGTCATCGCGGCATGCCCTACAACAGCGAATACTCGGCCAGCAAATTTGCCCTCCGCGGTTGGAGCGAAGCACTCCGTACGGAACTACGTGCCCGAGGGATCGACGTGCTGCTGGTGAGTCCCGGCACAATCGACACGGAGTTTTTCGACCACTTGCTCGCCAAGAGCGATTCGCTACCCTGGGGCAAACAGAAGGGAATTTCCCCCGCCGCCGCGGCTCGGCAGATCGTGCGCGCCATCGAACTACGGCGAACCGAGATTTATCCCAACTGGCGCGGCCGGCTGCTGGTGGCCGTGAATCGCTGGGCCCCGCGATTGGTGGATCGCATGATGAATCGTTTTGGGTGATTAATAACTCAGATTGGGGAGCGATGGCCATAAGAAACACAAAAAGTCACAAAAAGAGAGATTCCCATTTTTGTGACTTTTTGTGTTTTTCGTGGCCATTACCCCAGAATGAATTAGAAATGGCTGGATCGTTTGTAGCATGGAATTGAGCTCGCCCCCGTTGGAAATTCTCTACGAAAACGGCCCGTGCCTCGTCGTGAACAAAGAGGCGGGCGTGTTGACCCAAGCCCCGCGCGGCATCGACAGCATGGAAGTCCGCGTCAAGGAGTATTACCGCCAACAAGAAGGCAAGCCGCCCGACGCCAACATCTATCTCGGCATCACCCATCGCATGGACCGTCCGACGACCGGCGCACTGATCTTCGCCCGTCATGTCCGCGCGGCCCAGCGAATTTGTGCGCAGTTCGCCGACCGCACCATCAGCAAGATTTATTGGGCATTTGTTTCGGGGCATGTCACCCCCGACGAGGGGACTTGGACCGACTACCTCCACAAACGCCACGGCATTCCCCAACCGGAAATCGTCACCGCCGATCATCCCGCCGCGAAACACGCGATTCTGCACTACCGCGTGCTGTGGCATTCTCCGCTAGGAACTTGGCTAGAAATCGAACTCGAAACAGGCCGCACACACCAGATTCGCATTCAAGCAAAATCGCGTGGTTACGTTGTCGTGGGCGACGAAGATTACGGCAGCCAAATCGCATTCGGCGAACCCAAGGAAGACCCCCGCGAACGCCCCATCGCCCTCCACGCCCGCTCAATTGGCTTCCGCCATCCCATGACGCAAGAACCAGTAAACGTCACCGCCCCGCTCTCCAAAGCTTGGGATAAGTTGGAGTTGCCGGGGGAAATGATAGAATGATTTTCAAATCAGGTATCATGGTTTTTCAGGAATTATAGTGGATCATAAGTGGACCCTGCCGGGAAAGTGTTTTGCTCGGTGAACGCCTCTGGTATCCCGTCAGGGATTAAATCATTTAGCCCAGGGTTGCGGCAAAATGAGTTTCACGAATTTTGTTGCTACCCTGGGTGAGCATTCACGAACATTCCTCGGCCGAGCAACAAGCTTCGTGTACCGCACAAATGTTAACGAGGCCGAAAAGAGTACGGAGAATTTCGTCCTCGGCAGCGATCCGTCGGAACCCGAGGCTTACCCCTCGGACGAGAAATTGTTTGGTGACCTGACCCAGGGTAAGAAAACACTCGCCAAGGCTCCTGTTATCTAACTCTGGGCTGAAAGATATAATCCCTGACGGGATATCAGAAGCATGTGCCAATAACTAGGACAAAAACAATCCGCGTCGAGAGTAGAAAATTCACCCACTAAAATTCCTGAAAAACCTGTATCAGAGGAAGAAACTTGAATGGTTAAGAAAATCACCAATGGTCTTGATATCATTCATCAAGCAACCGGGATTGATCCGCGCAACGATTCTCAAGTGCAAGCTTATCGTCAATCCTTTGAAATTGCACAAATGATCTACGACGCTCGCATCGCTGCGGGCTTAACTCAACAACAGCTCGCGGATTTAATTGAATCGAAACAGCCCGTTATTTCGCAGTTAGAAAGCGCTGACTACGAGGGGCACTTGCTTTCGATGTTGGAACGAATCGCAAATGCGCTCAAATTGAAAGTGGAATTGCGACTTGTACCGAAAGAGCCTCTGCGAGCTTAAGTAAAAAACGAATAAACAACGGGTCGAACGATTTATTAATTATCGTTATGCTCCGTCTTTTTCTATCATCGCTACCTCCCATTAATGCTTTCTTATTAGCGCCCCTCAGCGTGGATCAGCGGTCACTCTTTTTTGTGCCTTTTCGTGCTTTTCGTGGCCATCCTCTTCCCCAACAAATTCGCGCCTCGGTTTGACATCAAAATCCTGCGCGGCCAATACTAGTGACTAATATTGGCCACCCGTTTGTGATAGAATCAGCGATGCGCCAAAGTATGTTTAGGCAGCGGTTCCTTGATAATTGGGTTGGAGGGGCACACGACAATTCGTGGGAATTGGATCCGACAACGTTAAAAACGCGAGTTTTTTCTCGCCAAACCACACCATCTCGTGGGTCCGGCCAGACCAGCCACTACCAATAGACATTTTCTCTCCCCACCGAACACACCTAAGTCTAATGCGGAAACAGTATCTTGTGTTTCTCAACCTTGCCCATAACTACCCATGACCACCGTGGGTGTTAGCTTCCCATCCAGCCCAGCGATTCCATACCGTTGAAAATCCAGGGATGCGTCCACGGATTCCAGGTGGGGTAGCTCGCCGAGAGCACGGAAATCAAGAGCAGCACAAGGCAGAACGCTTTTCCCGTACGAGAAGCTGCCAAGCGATCCACGGCGGGTAGCATCGCCCAGAGCCAGAGCGGTGCGAACCAAAACATCCAGCGGAAACCGCTGGTCATGCCGCCGTAATTGCGATCTTCGAGTGGCCGTAGGGCGAGAAAGAATGTCAGGCAAACGATGGTAAGTACGGCAATGCCGAGCGCAATCTGACCCTCAGCGCGTTCCGCGGAACGCCACCACATGATGAGGCCGGCCATGCTCAACAGCCAGACGGGAGTGAGCGAAAACACGCCGTGATGACCGAATAGACAGTGCCAGCCGTAAGTAAGTTTTGATTCTTCGCCACGGTCAATCCCTTGGCGATTTGCCCAATAGCTTTCGAGTTCCACGCCTTCGACCGTGTATTTGTACTGATACCAATTATCCTCGGCTTTGGCCGTACTGCGATGGGCATAGGGTGGCGATAAAGTCCCATGGGCCGCATAGTTCGTGCCGAAGCTGGCCAACGCGATAACCAGTGCCGGCGGCAGAAAGCCGACGAGCCAAGCACGACGGTCACGGGTCAAAAGGGCCAACGCCATGAGCGCGAACATTGCCAAGGCAGGAAGTTCGTTGGCGGCGGTGAAGGCGGCCGCTAAGCCGCAAGCGGCGTAGTCACGTGTGCGAGTTGAGCCATCGCACCAAATCCGTGCAAAGCTGGCGAAGGCAATCGCGGCACTCACGGCGGCGATGATGTGATTGTTGAGCACCACGGCAAAGGTGGTCAGCAGCGTGCCAAAGCAGGCCGTCGCAACCACGAAAATTCGCGCCCAATCGGTTTTCCCAAACCGTTCGGCCAATTGTGCGACAATTACCAGCATCCAAGCCAGCGGCAGGATGTTGACCGTGAACAGCATCAATCGGCCAACAAAATAGGGATGCTCGGCGAGCGTCATTCCCGTGAGTTTGTGAATGACCCAATACTCGCCGGCTAGCAGTGTGATCAAGAGCGGGGGCTTGCTGGAATACAAATGGAGCTCGCCATCGTCTCCACTGTGCTGGACCATGTCGATGGTGTTCCACACGTCGCGGTCAATGAGAGAGTCAATTTCATACGTGCCGAGTTCTACCAGCGCGCGAATGGCAAGCCAGCGGCTGCGGTCGTTGGCACTCAAAAAAGGGCGTTGCAGTTGGTGTTCCCGAGCGATGCGCACGCGCGCGGCGGCGAGTTGTTCGGTAATTTCTTCCTCAGCAAGATTTTGCGTTTGGAGTTGCTGCTTAATCTTCTGCAATTCGCGATTGATTACGTGATTTTCAAGGTCGATGCGATTAATCGAATTCACCGACTGCAAACGGCCCGTCATGTTTCCGACGGCCAGCGTGATGAGAATTGCATAGACACCCCAACGCAGTGAGGCCTGAGCAGCGCGATCGGGCGGGCTCATGGTTCTGGGTTCTCGCTGGAATGAGCAACGGTTGCCGGCATTTCGAGAGGAACTTGTTTTTCCGGCTGTGTGTGTGACGCGATCGAATAAGCGTCGGAATCGCGCGACAACAGCGCGGAAATCAATTCCGCCACAAACCCCAAGGCCAAGAGTTGCGACCCAATCAGTAACATGACAAGCGAATAGTACATGGCGGCGGTTTCATGCAAATGAATCGGCACGCTACCGGGAAGTCGCGACAAGCACCAGTGAATCGCCAGATAACCCATGCCGACGACGCCGAGCATGAGCGAAGAAAGAGCAGCCATGCCCAACCAATGCTGCGGGCGTTGGTTGAATCGCGTGATGAAGCGCACCGTTAAGAGATCGAGCAATCCCTTGGGAATCCGTGACCAGCCGTATTTCGATTCGCCGAACAGGCGCGGCCGATGTTTGACGACGACCTCACCCACGCGAAATCCGCGAGCCGCCGCGAGCACGGGAACAAACCGATGGAGCTCGCCGTACAGCCGAACTTCGTTGATCACCGCGCGGCGAAAACATTTGAGACCACAATTGTGGTCGTGCAGCCGCACGCCGGTCATGGCGCTCACCAACTTGTTGAATATTTTTGAGGGCCAAGTCTTGTGCCATGGGTCGTGTCGTTCGCGTTTCCAGCCGTTCACCACGTCGAAGCCTTCTTCGAGCTTGGCGATGAGGTTCGGAATTTCCGCGGGATCGTCTTGCAGGTCGGCATCCATGGTGATGATAGTTTCGCCAGTGGCCGCATCGAAACCCGCACTCAGAGCGGCGGCTTTGCCGAAGTTGCGGCGGAAGCGGATGCCCAGCACGCGGGAATCCAAGCGAGCTAATTTTTCGATGGTTTTCCAGGAGCCATCCGTCGAGCCATCATCCACAAAGATGATCTGCATCTCATACCCCCGCGCAGCCGCCACCGCCGCAAGCTGTTCGTGCAACTCCTCGAGGCATGGCGCTTCGTTCAGGGTGGGGATAACAACACTTATCATGTATCAGAGGGATGATTGAGGAGTGAGAGACCTTTCTCCAGAATAGCAGAAACTCGGCCAACGGCCAAAAGCTGCATTTGTGCGGAGAATTGTGGGTGCCAAGAATTGCGAGATCAGGCAATTCTTGTCTTTCACGAAGTTGACTTTGCCTTTTAGAATGACTTTGCTGAATAAAAACACTCATTCGTGAGACTTTGCCGATAAGGAGCACCTCGTGCCACGTGTCGTTTCGTTCATTGTGCTGCTAGTCATCGTGCTGTTGATCGGCATGAAATTCTTCGAGGTGATGGTGCTATTCATCATCCCGCTGTTTCTTTCCGCGGTCTTGGTGGTGATTTTCAAGCCCGTGCATCTGTGGATTCTCAGCAAGGTGGGCCGACACAGGCGGATAGCGGCGGCGCTGACCACGCTCGTGATTGTCTTGATCGTGCTGTTGCCCACGCTGACGCTGGCCCTGCGCGCGGTCTCGGAAGGCATGGAATTGTATTCGCCGTACGCTGTGGCCGCCGTCGAAGAAGAAGTCGCCGTCGAAACCGATACCAACGAACAAACGGCGGTTGGCGGTGACGATCAGGAAATTGACAAGAAAGACGCCCTCTACAGTTTTATTAGCCAAATTGTGGGCGAATTAAATAGACTGCTGGCGAGATTCAATTTACCTGAACAAAACGTTGCCAAAGTCGATGAAATAGTCCGCTCACATTTGTTGAGCACGGTAACGCCAATTGCCGTCGGCGGTCTTCAAATACTTACCAGTACGCTCGTGGGGCTCGCGATTATGGTCATCTCGACGTATTACTTCTTGGCCGACGGGCCCTACATGTTGATCGCCCTGATGCGGATGTCGCCGCTCGATGACGCTTATGAACGTGAGCTCCTCGAAAAGTTCAGCGACGTCAGCCGCTCAGTCGTTGTGGCGACCTTGTTGTCGGCAATTATCCAAGGCCTGCTCGCGGGGATTGGCTTTTATTTTGTGGGGCTAGACAAAATTTTCTTTCTCACCGCGATCACGATTTTTCTGGCGATGATTCCGTTCGTGGGGGCCGCGGCGATTTGGATTCCCGTCTGCCTGTTTCTCTATTTCCATGAGCAACGCACCACGGCCGCACTTGTTTTGGCTGCTTATTGTGGGGGAGTTGTGTCGATGGTCGATAACGTGATCAAGCCGTATATTCTGCATGGACAGGCGAATCTGCATCCGCTGCTGGCGCTGCTGAGCGTGATTGGCGGGGTACAAGTTTTGGGGCCAATTGGCATTTTGGTGGGACCTATGTTGGTGGCCTTCTTGCAGGCTCTCATCAATATGCTCAATAAGGAAATCGAGCACATGGGACACGAACTTCCCGTGGCTTTACAGCCTGTGATCGACGCGGTGGAAGCAGCCGCTTCTGCACCAGAGGAGGAATCGACCATCATGCCTGCCAAAGAGCAGCCTTGAGTTTCTGAGATTTTACGGGTGCTATCATTCACCGTGCGAATCACTACTGGCGCTGCTAGCTTGTCTAGGAGATTTTGTTGGGGCGGGTTAGAATGGCAGTCGAGTGATTCCAATCGAGGGATCGATGACAGGATTTTTCGCTGAAGGGATTCGACCATGAGTGCTGCGCTGGTTGCCTCATTTGCTCTGAAACTGAGCTTTGTCGCGGTGATGGGTATCGTCTGTGGTTGGCAGCCGATGCCCGATGGTAGCCCAAGTTATGAGTGCGTTGTGCAACTCGAACCCGAGTTGGTCAATTCGCTCAAGCGCGGCGAATCGATCCCGCTATCGGTGGAGGTTCCCGAACATATTCGGCCGATCAGTCGGATTCGCATCACTGTTGGCAATGGCAGCGTGCCGCAGCAGACGCTGGTCACGAATTTCAAGCCCTGGCCAGCGGACGAGAAGCAGCCACGAGAGGGCGTTGTTGAGACGCAGTACACCACGAATAACGGCTATCAACAGCCCGCGAATGGGCAAATCTTGCCGGTCAACGAAGCAATTTCCAACACCCAAGATGCGTTTGCGCGCTCACTGCAAAACGGTGGGCAAGCCGTGCGCGATACGATCAATGAAGCCACGCAGGACATTTTGCCGCCTGATGCGGGGCAGAGCATTTCCAATGCGGTGGACCGCGCGGGACAGCAGTTGGGGAATAACTTGAAGAATGTTGGAGATTCGGCAACTGCCGACATTCGCCAACTTTTCGGCACGGAGCCGGTGGCGGGAAGTGCTGGACAGATTATGCCGCCAGGAAGCGCGAATACACAGAATTACGACAATCGTCAGCCGCAACAGCAAATTCCTCCCATCGATTCTGGCACGGCCACAAATTCTCGGCGGCGGCTCGATCAGCCGATTAGTTCCAGTCCAACAAATTCTAGCCCTGTTGGTAACTGGCAAAGCAGCGTGCCCGGAGTTGCGAATCAGCCGAAAGCGGCGGGAAACACGGCGAATCCCAATTTGCAGAATGGCAACCGCTACAGTGCAGCGCCGTCGTTTACGCAATCGAATGGCAGTATTCTGCCACAAAACAATACTCCGCCTGGCAGCGCCCCGCAGAACAATCAGGTTGATCGGTATGGCAACGTTTTGCAGCCGCAGATTTTGGGAGTTGCGACTGCCGACAGCCGCAGTGTTCCAGGAACCGTTGAACCACGGGCGAATTCAGGGCCGAGTTTCCCGCCGTTCACACCGACGACCGGTAACCAACAATCGCCGATCACACCTACTCCGACGCAAGCTTCTTCCACGCCGGAAATTCGCCGCGACATGCTCAATCAACCCGCGAATGCCGCCATCCAAGGGGCCAATGGTTTGCCCATTGGTCAGCAACCGGTCGCGAGTCCTCAAACCGTCAGCACACAGCCAGCACCAACCAGTTTTAATTGGGATACGAAGCCGCAACCTCAGCAGCCTGCAGCGCAAACACCCGCGACGCCGACCGGGCCGGTGTTTCCGCTCTTGCTTTCCTGGGTGCTTTTGAGCGGGTCGGGAGCGGGAAATTTGTATCTTTTTTGGAGCTATCTCGACGTGCGGAACAAATACCGCGATTTGGTCGACGAAGCCGCGAGACGGATTAGCGGTCGGCGGGTTCGGGATTAGCGGGTTCGACCACACGATCTCGTGGCTCACTTGCCGGCAGCCCCTACATATTGTGATTGCGCCGCAAAAAATCGCGATTTTAGTCGCGTTTGGAAATAGTCCTACAGAGGGGTACGCGGGGAAAGAACTCATCCAGAAAGGAGAGTTGGGAGAAACGCAGAGTTTGTGCGTAAATTTTATGCTAACGAATTCCGCGCTCGATTTCAACGACCTTTTTTGGCCACACGTGACAAACTCCAGGCCGACCAACGCTCCGCGTCGGTGCCCGCGCTACTGGCTCGCCCCATGGATTGTGTCGGTTAGCCAGCCCGATAGAATCTTTTGGGTATCTTGACTGGTGCTCAAGAAAGTTCTTGTCTTGTTGTCTGCTCTTTACCAGAACCCTCCACTAGCCCTTCCCAGGGTTGTTGTAAGGGGGATTTGTAGAAAGGCGTTCTTATGGACGCTCCCGACGACGGTTTGCCAATCGATTCCGTGTCAGAACAAGTGAGCGCAGACTCAGCAAGCCCTTCGTCCACCCCTCCGACATACCCCTCGATCTGGCAAAGCGTCGGGATCGTTTGCATTGTGATTGTGTTCTTGATTGGCTGCGCGCCGCTCATGTTGTTGGCACCAAAAGTGGGAAACGAAGTTTCGATGCTTCTTTACTACCTGGCGGCCATGGGTTTGTCGTTCGCTGCGGTGCATTCCATTCGACGAAGGAAATTGGGATCTTCGACCTACAATTTGCGCATGGACTCGTGGAAGCTGGTGATTCCTTTGATGCTAGGCTCCGTGGCGCTGCTCCTGAGAGTTGTCGGTCCGATCGCGAGTTTGATTCCCATGCCCGATGAAATTGGGGAAGCCTTGCGAGGTGCGGGCGAACAAACGGGAGCGGCGACGTTTGCTTTTTTAGTCCTTGCTGCTCCAATTATCGAGGAGCTTATTTTTCGTGGCATCATGCTCGATGGCCTTTTGAAGCGTTATCGGCCCTTGACCGCGATCCTGGTTTCGAGCGTGGCCTTTGGCCTCGTACACCTCAATCCCTGGCAATTCGTCACGGGAGTGGTGCTCGGGATATTCATGGGCTGGGTTTACTATCGTTCCAGGAGCGTCGGAGCGTGCATTCTGATTCACATGGCCGCGAATTTCACCGCCTTTGTAATGCGGCTAGTTTTCGATTTCAATTCTTTCACGCCAACCCAAGACTTCTTTGCAACCTATGGCGGCAGGAATCAATTCGTGGTCATCACGGGCATGTTCCTAGGAGTGATCGCCTTGTCGGTCCTCTTCCTGCGACGCGAATTCGACAAGATTGACCTCCTGCGGAACCGAGAGTTGGCCATGGCCAGCGATGTGAACGTGGAAATGTGAGTTTGTGGGGACGGGGGGAGAGTGACCACGAATCTGACGAATCACACGAATGAGTCGGTCGAGTTATACGCCGGCATAAGCAATCTCCCGGACATCCATTTGGAAGTCTATTGCTTGCTCGTGATGCGCCAGCTGAGGCGTCGGGATTCGCTGCGGCGGAATTGGTGATTCTGGCGGTACAACGATTAGTACCCGTGAGTTTTCTGGCAGTTGCACATGCGCGGGCAATTGAATGACGCCGTTAATGATCGTCGCTTCGTAGGTCATCTCGCAGTCTCGATTTGCTTAGAAACTATGTTGTCCAATCTTCGATTTTCAACCCTGAGACCTGGGCAAAATCGCGTTCATTGCGAGTTAATAGCGTAGCATCATGCGCCATTGCGACAGCAGCGATTTTGAGGTCCATGCTGCCGACGCGAATTCGACTACGGCGAAGCTGCTGATAAAGATCACCTGCATGGTTATCAAAATCAAGTATCGGAATCTGCCGATAATTTTCTAACTGATTTCTTAGGCGACGGTAGCCTTCGATTTGTTGACCGAGAGATTTTGCTCGGGCGATATAGGCCATCCAGCCCCGAATCTGTTCTTCATAAGTGATAATTGTAGTTGCTACTTCTTGCGAGTCGTAGTCGGCGAGTCGTTCTCGTAGCAAGGACGATTCATTTCCGCCCCACTCCAAGAGACTCATATGGTCCGTGTCAAGAATGAGCATGACCACCACGCCCTATGAGCCATTTGCTTCTTTGGAACGGCGAAATTGTTTGCCCAACTTCATGGCTTGTTTGTAAGCCGGGTCGCCGGCAAAGGTGCCTGCGATACGTTCCCACCATGGAATAGGATTCGTGAGTGAATCCACCTTCTTGCGCAGGGTGGCTAGCTCTTTTTCAAGTTCAGCAAGCCTTTGTTCTGTTTTGGAGTCGGCCATGATAGTTTCCTCAAGTTGGCAATCTAATGATTGTACCATGCTTGGGCCGTGTGTCGCGTTGCGACACGGCTGCGAACAATCTCTTACGCGCGCCTTGGTTCGAGGTGGTCGCGGAAGAGGGGGGCGTAGTCGTTTTCTTCTTCCTCGTCGATGAGCCATTCGTAGGTGGTCTCGGCGACGGGGACCGTGTATTCGGTCACGACGTTGCTCACTGCCGCAGGGGTGCGGACGGTTTCTTGTTCGATTCGTTCGACGAAAGGGTAATCGTAGAAATCGACCGGCTCGGGGGCGATCACTTCTTGCACAATTACGCGGCGCTGTTTGCGAGGCTTTTTCGGTTTCGGCCCTTTCTCAATAATTTCGGCCTCGATGATTTCCTCCACGACAAACGGCTCGTCGGGGATGATTTCCACCGTTTCGCCGAAGCGGTTCGGTAGGCGACGGCAATCGGTGTCGAGCGTCTTGAACATTTGCCACATGTGTTCGTGGCAGGTGAAAAGCATGACTTGGTGACCGCCGGCGGCGAAATCGCGGAGCACCTCGGCGGCGCGTTGGGTGCGGACCGCGTCGAAGTTCACGAGCACGTCGTCGAGGACCATCGGCAGTTGCACACCCCGTTTGGCGAAGGTGGAAACCACGGCCAGGCGGATGCTGAGGAACAATTGTTCGCGGGTGCCGCGGCTGAGCACTTCGACTTGGAGCGATTGGCCGGCGGAGTTTTCCACGAGCAGAATGTCGTCGGCGATGGGGGTCCAGACTCGCACGTATTCCCCGCCGGTGAGTTGCGCCATGTAGCGGCTCGCCTCGGAGAGCGTTTCTGGCTGGCGGTTCTTTTCGTAGTGATGCCGGAGACGTTCGAGGACGCGGCTGACGGTCGCATGTTCGCGCCATTCTTGTCGTGCATTCTCGAGTTGTTTTTCCAGGCAGCTTAGCTCGAGTTGCCGTTCGGCCAGGGAGCGATCTTCGGCCAACAGACGCTGCTCATGGCGACGCGCACCGCGTCCGTCGACGAGTGATTTGAGTTCGCTCTGAGCCGCTTCAAGTTGCTGCGAGAATTGTTCCCACAGGTCGTCGAGCTTGTCGATATTTTCCGGCGAGAGTAACGACGCGAAGGTGTCTTCGGGGGCGTGCGTGCCGATGGCGGCGGCAATCTCGCGGGTGACGCTTTCGCGTTGGGCGCGCAGCTTGTAAGCCTGTTGTTGATCCTCAATGACGCGGCGATAGGCGACTTCGTCCTCGCAATCGGCGGCGTGAAACAAACCCTCGCGACGGCGGCGAATCCCGGCCACGGTCCGACGATGCTCGCGTTCTTGGGCTTTGAGTTCCTTGGCACGCTCGAAAAGCTGCACGCGGCGTTCCACGCCGGCCAGTTGTTTACGACGCTCGGCGACGAGGTGCTCGAGTTGATCGATAGGAGTGGCCAGCGAAATATGTGGATCAACGGCTTTCGTCAAATCGACGGACTTGGGAGACTCAGATTTCTTGGGTAAGAGCACGCAGCCGACTTCCAGTGCGAGATCATGAATGCGGCGGGTGAGAGTGGCGTGTTCGCGCTGGCGGGCGATGATTTCCTCGCGGCGCAAGGTGACGCGCTCTTCCAAATCACCGAGCGCGGCAAAGCGTTCGGCCACGGCGGCGAAGCGCAACGGATCAAGCTTTTCGGAAATCCCCAGGCCGACCAGCTTGGTCCGCCAAGCGGCCGTGGCTTTTTCCAACTGGGCTTGTGCTTGTTCGAGCCGGGATTGGGCGGTGGAAACTTCATGTCCGGCCCGTTTGCGTTGGGCTTCGACGGGGAGCACGTTTTCGAGTTCCGCGAGATGTTTTTCCGCGGCTTGGAGCCGCAGCACGACCGAGCCGTCGGTCAGCGGCAACTCGGCGTCAAGCACTTCTTTTTCTTTTTCGGCTTCCTCACGCTGCCGAGTGAGCGATTCCATCTGCCGTTGGCAGGCGTCGAGTTTGTCGGCGGCGGCGTCTTCGGTGAAGAATTTGAAAACGAACATGAAGATCGTCGCACCGAGGCCACCAAGCGCGATCAGGCTGCCGTGATTGCCGAGCGGGTTGTTGGGAACCCAGAGCCAGAGCCCGACCATGAGCGAGCCGAGAACCACCGCGGCGAGCGTCCAACCGAACAGCCAGAGCGGCATCACCTGGTCTTCCAAGAGTTCATGGCTTTGATGTTCAAGATCGATTTCGTGGCTGCGGGCTTGTTCGAGCCGTTGTTCGACTTGCAAGCGGCGGCGGAGTTGGGCCACCAAGTCGCTTGCTTCCTGCAAATCCATCGGCAGGCCATGCGATTCGCCGCCAACGATCGCCGAGTCGATGCGGACTTTGAGCGAGCGTTCGTTCTCGGTGAGGGCGTCGACTTCCTTGGTGGCGGCATCGACTTTCTTCTGCGCGGCTTGAATGTCGTCGAGGAGCGGTTCAAGGTTCTCGAATTCAGCCGTGGTGAATTGCTTCAAGTGCTCGCTCTTGGTGATGCCCAAGAGAGACGCGAGCCGTTCCTGTTCGTTCGTGAACCGCTTGTGAATGTCCTTGGCTTCGGTGTCGAGATCGTCGATTTGGCGATCCAAGGAAATCAGCCAGTCGCGTTGCTCCCCGAGGGCGTCGATCCGTGCGGCGTTTTGCACGAGCAGTTCGTTGATGCCGAGCCGATCGGTTTCCTCGCGGAGTTGGCGGCGTTGGCCTTCGAGGATGTCGGCTTCGCGTTGATGTTCTTCGAGTTTACGATTGAGGGCGTCGAGCCGCGCGCCGGCATCTTCGGGGAGTTGGATTGAGCTGTTGAATTGCAGGAGTTGCGAGGTGAGCTTCGCGCGGCGACGCCAGTTTTCCTTGAGGCCGACGGCGATTTCGATGGTGCGGGCCCGGCGTTCGTGCTCGGCGACTTTCGCTTCCTGGGCGAGAATCTCGGCATCGAGTTCTTCGATGCGAATCGCCAGTTGCGACCAGCGGCGATTCTGCTGCGAGAGTTGGCTGATCTCGCCCCGCAGCACTTCGCGGCGGGTGAGTAGCTGGGCGATGAGCGAATCCTGTTCACGGCCTGAGAGCAGATTCTTGCGCGTTTTGCGCAGGCCTTGGATAACGTCGTATAAGCTGACGCGGTCGAGGCCCGAGGTGAGCCGGTAGAGCCACTCCGAGGCTTGGGTGTCGCTGAGGGTGGCGAGTTGCTGGATTTCGCCGAGGCCGAGGGCAAAAACATTTTCGTAAGTTTTCTCATCAACGCCGGCCAAGGCGTCGCGCAAGAGGCGATCACCGGTGGCGTGGCCGACTTCATCGACAATCGTGACCAAACCGAGATCATCAGGACCACGGTCGGCAAATCGCGTGACATGCAAGGCTTGGCCATCTTCGACAATTCGGAGCGAACCACCGGGGCGACCGCCGTTGAGCGGTGGGAGATAACGGCTGCGGCGTTTGGGCGACACGCCGTACAGGACGCCGCGCATGAACTGCATGAGCGTGGTCTTGCCAGCTTCGTTGGCACCGTAGAACGCTGTGAGTTGCGGCGAGAGGCCGCCGAGTTTGAGGTCGTGCCAGACGCCAAAGCCGTCGATGTGTACTTCGGTGATTTTCATGGTATTTCCGTGTGATGCGTTGCATCACGGCTACTCAATTGTGTCTCTCGCAAAGGCGCGAAGGCGCAATGAATTCATTGTTTTGGGTATTAATTTGCGCCTTCGCGCCTTTGCGAGAGTTCTTGAAACTAGTTTCGTTTATGCGGTCAGTACTTCTTCTCCGTCCATGAGGTCGACGCCGAGTTTGGAGGCGGCCCAGAGGAGTTGGGCTCGATCTTCGGGAGCGATGGTGGCTACCTCCGCGAATTGCGTTTCGCGAAACTCGGCGGGGAGGAATTCGTCGAGGGCGAGGTCAATCGTGGGGTCATCTTCCAACTTGCGGAAATCGCGGAGCAAGTCACCCATGATCGTTTCCTCGTCGAGCCACTCCTGCGGCACGTCGAGCGGTGAATCGCATTCGATGGCCACGGTCCAGACACCCGGTTTTGCTTTTGCAAAGCGTTCGCGTAACACTTCGACCATTTTGTCGCTGATGCCGCCGGTGCGGATGTGATTGAGCACGCCACCGTGGCCGGTGATTTGCCAAGTGATTAACAACTCGCTGCCGTGGTGCTTGGTTTGCAGCTTGCCGATGCGTTCTTCGATTTGCAGGAGCAGGGCGTCTTCGTCGGTGCCGGCGGTGATTTCGATTTCCTCGGCCAGCCAACGGACAGCGTCGGTGGCGACGAAGTTGGTTTTCACATGACCGGCGTCATCGACATAGATCACCGTGCAACCGCGCGGGCCGGTTTCTTCGGGATCGCGGCCTTGGGGCGTGCCACAATAGTGGGCGATGCCCGGCGATTGATCGACGGTTTGTCGTTGATGTTGGCCACCAAGGGCCATGTAATCGACGCGATCCCCTTCGGCGCCGGCGGAGGCTGCCGTGCCGTAGGCCACGCCGACCGTGAACAGGCCGAGGGCCTCGCGGTGAAAGCCGCTGTCGTCGGGTGAAACGCCGGGGGTGCGGCTGATGCCTTGAATCCGCGCGATTGGCTGACCATCACGCAAGAGATCGATGTTCTCGACGCGACCGACTGGAAAGATATGAACATTCGACGGCAGCTTGGCACTGGCGGGCCAGGTGTCGGGGGCGTCCACTTCGCCACAGGCCCAGTAGACGGGAATCTTGTGCTCGGCGAGCCGCTGGAACTGCTCGCGGAGGAAAACCACCGCGCGCGGGCCGGCCAGTTCGCAGTTTAATAAGTCTCCCGACAGGAACAGGGCGTCGGCGTTCTCGGCCAGGGCCGTTTCAAACACCTGCCGAGCGGCGGCAAACGGGGCCTCCAGGAACAATTCTCGCAAAGCCGCAGGAACCTCGGCCACGCCACCCATGGGGCGTTCGAGGTGAAAATCGCTGGCATGAACGAAGCGGAGCGGGGGATGCGACATCGGAGCCTCCTTGCGGCCGACGGAAAATGGCTTCTGCCGTGTGTTTCGTTGAAACACGGCTGGCGATGCGTTGCATCGCGGCTTGTGCTGAGTTTATCCTGAATTGCCGATTTCACCAACTTCAGCTTGCGAAGGCGCCGTGCGGTTCGTTGAACTGCGGCTACAGGACTTTAACTTGACAAGAACGGGTGTCGTGGGGCAGAATCCGCCCCTACAATTAGAGTCAGGCCAATTAAAGGCCCCGTGGAACACGAGTTAGGTCGCGGGGCTGACATGGTTAGCTGAACATGGGATTCGTTGAAGTTGTCTAAAACAACAATAGGTGGGACAGATGGGTGTGGGATTGCTAGCATCACTGGGGCAGGCTGACGCGGACACGAGCGAGGCCTGGAAATGGAACTTTGCGCCGTCGAGCTTGGTCGCGGAGTTGGACGATCCGTTCGATGATTTTGACGACGACGACTTCGACGATGATTTTGACGACGACTTCGAGGAGGATTGGGAAGACGATCTCAAGGAAGACGAGGAATTTCCCGACACGTTCGACAACGACACCGACGCGGATGCCGACGAGGACTCGCCGTTTAGTGACGATCCCGACTTTGACGAGGAATAAGAATGTCTCACGCAGAGGCGCTGAGGTCGCGGAGTAAGAGTAATTGTCATTCCGAAAGGAGTTCCGCGACTTGAGGAATCTGGCTTCGAGTCTTTCACGTTTTCAATGCGTGTAGATAGTGCAAACCAGATCCCTCTGGTCGCGGAACTCCCCTCGGGATGACAAAATCTTCGCGTTCTCCGCGCCTCTGCGTGAAAGTTTTTCTTAACTTGGGTGCGACCCTGCGAGAGCAATGGAGCCCCGCTGAACCATAGCAGGCACCATGTTTCCCACGATTGATAAGAGTGAAGGATTTCCACAGCGGGAGTTGGCTGTTGGTGCGTTTTGGAAAGAGCGCGAGATATATGCCAAATCTTTGGCGGCCCGCGAGGGTGCTCCGCCGTTCGTGTTCTACGAAGGCCCTCCCACGGCCAATGGGATGCCGCATCCGGGGCATTGCCTGACGCGGGCGATCAAGGATTTGTTTCCCCGCTACAAAACGATGCGGGGCTATCGCTGCGAACGCAAGGCGGGGTGGGACACGCACGGCCTGCCCGTCGAGGTGGAAGTCTGCAAGGAGATGGGTATCCACTCGAAGGAAGAGATTGAAGCCTTCGGGATCGAACCGTTCATTCAAAAATGCCAACAAAGCGTCTGGCGGTACATGCAGGAGTGGCGACGGCTCACCGAGCGGCTAGGCTTTTGGGTCGACCTCGACGCGGCGTATGTCACCTATCACCAAAGCTACATCGAAAGCGTGTGGTGGAGCCTCAAGACGCTGTTTGATCGCGGGCTGCTTTATCGTGGGCACAAGATTGTGTGGTGGTGGGCGCAAGGCGGGACGGCACTCTCGGCGGGTGAAGTGGGGCAGGGCTATCGACAGGTGGCTGATCCGAGTGTGTATGTGAAGTTTCCGCTGCTAATCCGTGACCAGATCGACAAGTTACACAACGCGTCTCTCCTGGTCTGGACTACAACGCCTTGGACCTTGCCAAGTAACCAGTTCGCTGCCGTACATCCTGAAATCGAATATGCGATCACCTACGATTCGCAGTCGAAAGAGAAGTTGGTGATGGCCAAGGAACTTGTTCAGACAATCGCAGATAAATCTAAACGAGAATTGAAGGTCTATTCGACGTGTAAAGGGGAGGACCTAGTCGGACAACGCTATCGCCCACCGTTTGACTTTTACTATGAACAGTGGATAGTAGCAGAGCAACACGGTCAATGGACGGGCTCTCTTAAAAATGGTGACGAGGAATACGTCGGCTGGCGTGTTGTCGGAGCCGATTTCGTAACCACCGATAGTGGCTCGGGTATCGTCCATCAAGCCCCCGCTTTTGGTGAAGTTGACTTCGATGTGCTTGTCGCTGAACAGTCGAGGTTTCTTGGCGAGGAGGGCCCAGAGCTAATCAATTGTGTTGGCCCTGATGGCAAATTTACTGACGAAGCGCCGGAATTTGTTCGCGGCCGCTGGGTGAAGGATTGCGACAAGGACATCATTCGCGATCTCAAGACGCGCGGCTTGCTGTTCTATCAAGAACAGTATCTCCACGATTACCCCTTCTGTTGGCGAGCCGAAGAAGACCCGTTGATTCAGTATCCCCGTGAGAGTTGGTTCATTCGCACGACCGATTACAAGGACCAGATGCTGGCCAACAATGCCAAAATCAATTGGCTGCCGGAGCACATTCGCGATGGGCGGTTTGGGAAGTTTTTGGAATCGAACGTCGATTGGGCGCTCTCGCGTGAACGGTATTGGGGGACGCCGCTGCCGATTTGGGTTTGTAGCGAGACGGGGCAGATGGAGGCGGTGGGGAGTTATGAGGAATTGCTCGCGAAACCGCAAGCGAAGGGGTTTGAGGTTTGGGAGGCGGCGAAGGTTACGAATCCGGAGCTTCCCGATGACTTGCGGATTCATAAGCCCTACATCGATGCGGTGACTTATGCCTCGCCATTTGCGAAGGATGCGCGGATGGAACGCGTCACCGAGGTGATCGACTGCTGGTACGACAGCGGCGCGATGCCTTTCGCACAGTGGGGATATCGCGGGCAAGAAAGCGGACCCGAAAAAGAGAGCTTTGAATCGCAGTTCCCGGCTGATTTTATTAGCGAGGCGATCGATCAGACGCGTGGGTGGTTTTATAGCCAGTTGGCGATTAGCACGCTGCTTTTTGGGGGTCTGGGAACTGGGGACTCGGGACTGGGGAAAGGAAACAAATCCAGTCCCCAGCCCCCAACCC
>Ga0163150_10000118_pt1 | contig 137191 bp, 101 predicted proteins | sample OliLakLV19P2IB_FD_148628 | JGI IMG/M metagenome (GOLD analysis project Ga0163150, IMG submission 148628) | Freshwater microbial mat bacterial communities from Lake Vanda, McMurdo Dry Valleys, Antarctica - Oligotrophic Lake LV.19.P2.IB | ecosystem: Environmental > Aquatic > Freshwater > Lake >... | reverse complement strand
CCATGACGTTGGTCAGTCCGGCGGGCACATTCGTTTGTCCGTACTGATTGGCTCCCCACGCCACGACTGTGCCGTTGGAATGCAAAGCGAGATGGTGTGTGCCGGAATCAAACCAGCCCGCCGCCACGGCGACGAAGTTCGTGCCCTCCGGCAGATCGCCCACGCCATAACCCCAGCCGTCAACAAAACCATTGGCCACGCGCGCCACGCGGTAGAAACGTGCGGTGACGATCACAGGCCCGCCGTTCGTATTCGTCCCGCCACCGCCCGGGGCCGGTGCGGAAAGCGCAGACATCCCGCCCCCGCTGCTGTTCGTGGCTTCCTGCATCTTCTCGGTGAGATACTTGACGCCCTCTGCCGCCTTGGCCTGCGCCGTCTACTGCGCTTCCTCCAACTCCTCCTTGCTCAAACTGCTGCCGCCCGACGACAGGCTCATCATGGAAAACTCCCCGCCGCAACACCCTTCCTGCCAGAGCGTGTTCGTGCCGCCGCTGGCCACAAAGGGCGCAGCCACCCGCCAGCGGATCGGCGTCTGCAAATCCTCCGTCGCATACACCGTGTAAAACTCGCCCGTGCGGCTGGCCCATTGCAACGTGGTGCACTCCGCAATCCGGGTGATCGAGGTGATGACAAGATCGTTCGCGGCGAAGGAAGAGCCAAGGCCGAGAACGAGGATGAGCAGGAGGAGGAGTTTTTTCATGTAAGTAGCAGATCACACCTTCGGGTCGTGTGACGCATTTCGGCAAAGCTGTTGAATCAAGGCAAGACAAAATTAAACTATACTAAATGGTTAGCTGCCGACCCGTTTGTTTGCGTGAGACGTGCCCGCAGTTCAAGCAAGCCGGAAGATTCTCGGAGACAATCTCCGAACCTGCCGCAAGCGGGCGCAACTCACCCAAGAATCGCTCGCCGAAAAAGCCAGGCTCTCCGTAGTCTTTATTTCCCTTCTGGAGAATGGCCGTCAGACGGTTTCCGTCGATGCTCTGCTTAGGATTGCCAAGGCTTTGAAAGTCGAACTTGAAGAACTGGTTCGTGGCGTCAGGTGATTTATTTCTTTCCGTGGAAGTAAAGACCTTTGTCGATAGCGAACTCTCGCGCCGAGATCTGACGCCTCCATTGACAGCCCGGCGGGAGTTTGGTCTAAAAACGCCGCCCATGACATCCATTCACAAGACAGCTTCTTTGTTTTCATTGTTTGTGTTCCTCGCCCTGTTCACGGGGCTGGCCCGCGCGGCGGAGATCAAGCCGCTGACCGTGGACGATCGTCTCGCGAAGCTCGAAGCCGCGCAGTCCGGGATTAATTCCGGCGACAACGCGTGGCTGCTCGTGAGCGCCGCGCTGGTGCTGATGATGTGCGCCCCGGGCCTGATTCTTTTTTACGGCGGCCTGGTGCGGAAGAAGAACGTGCTGGCCACGATGATGCACACACTCTTCCTCATGGCGCTGATTTCCGTGGTCTGGATGGTCTTCGGTTACAGCCTGGCGTTTGGCGAGGGCAACGCCTTCTTCGGCAACCCGCTGCAATACTTCATGCTCAAGGGCGTGGGTGCGGAACCGAACGCGACTTACGCCGCCACCGTCCCGCAGCAGTCGTTCATGCTCTTTCAAATGATGTTCGCCATCATCACGCCCGCACTGATCTCCGGCGCGTTTGCCGAGCGGATGAAGTTCCGCGCGTTCGTGCTCTTCTCGCTGCTCTGGGTGACGGTGGTGTATCTGCCGCTGGCGCACATGCTCTGGGGCAACGGCGGACTGTTCAACTGGGCGCTCGGTGGAAAAATTCCCGTGCTCGATTTCGCGGGCGGCACCGTCGTCCACATCAGTTCCGGCGTCGCGGCGCTCGTCTGCGCAGTGGTGCTGGGCAAACGGCAGGGTTTTCCGCGCGAGGCGATTTTTCCGCACAACGTCGTGTTCTGTCTCATCGGCACCGGGTTGCTCTGGGTCGGGTGGTTCGGCTTCAACGCGGGCAGCGCGGTGGCGGCGGGCGGGCTGGCGTCGAGCGCGTTTGCGGCCACGCATTTTTCGGCGGTGGGCGGCGCGCTCAGTTGGGGCGTCACGGAATGGATGCTGCGCGGCAAGCCCAGCGTCCTGGGCGTAGCCTCCGGCATGGTCGCGGGACTGGCGACGATCACGCCCGCGTCGGGCTTCGTCACGGCGCCGGCGGCGTTGGTCATCGGACTGGCCGGCGGATTCGTCTGCTTCCTCGCCGTCGCGAAACTCAAGGCCAAGCTGCGCTACGACGACTCGCTCGACGTCTTCGGCGTCCACGGCGTCGGCAGCACGGTGGGCATGTTGCTTTGCGGCGTCTTCGCCAGCGCGGCGGTGAACCCCGCCATCGCCACCACGTTTCAAGTGAACGGCCAGGCGGTTTCGCTCGTGGGCAGCGTGGGGCAGTTTTTCAACCAGTTGAAAGGCGTGCTGTTCACGGTCGCGTTTTCCGCGATTGCCACTTATGTCATTTTGAAAATTGTCCAGGCGACCGGCAGCTTGCGCGTGAACCAGGAGCAGGAGGACATCGGCCTCGACCTTGCCGAGCACGACGAAAAAGCTTACAACGACTAAACCAAAGCCCACACTGAGCCATGAAAAAAATCGAAGCCATCATCAAGCCCTTCAAGCTCCACGAGGTGAAGGACGCCCTCAACGAAATCGGCGTGGTCGGCATGACCGTCACCGAAGTGAAAGGCTTCGGACGCCAGAAGGGCCACACCGAGATTTATCGCGGCAGCGAATACACCGTCGATTTTCTGCCCAAGGTGAAGCTGGAAATGGTGCTGCCGGATTCACAGATTGATGCCGCCGTGAAGGCGATCATTGCGGGCGCGAAGACCGGGAAAATTGGCGACGGGAAAATTTTCATCAGCCATGTCGAGGATGCCGTGCGCATCCGCACCGAGGAGCGCGCGGATCAGGCGCTGTAAGTTTTTTCCTGAGAACGTGGCCGTCCCGCCGGCTTGTCTATCAGCAACATCAACTCGCCGGCGGGACGCCGGCGCTCCCAGGGGTGCGTCCGCGAATTTGTTCCACCGCCCACGCGGCGTGTTCGCGGATCAACGGCTCGGCATCCTTCATCGCGTTCTCCAAGCAGGGCAGGGCGCAGGCGTCGCCCGTGTTGCCGAGCGCCACGCAGACGTTGCGCAGCAAGCCACGCCGCTTCGTCCGCAAGATCGGCGTGCCGGCGAACTTCTTCTTGAACGCCGCGTCATCCAGCGCCAGCAAGTCCACGAGTGAAGCCGCGCTCAGGTCGTCGCGCGCGTGCGGTTTCATGATCGCTCCTTCTTGCGCGAAACGGTTCCACGGGCAGGCCGCAAGGCAGTCATCACAGCCGTAGATGCGGTTGCCCATCAACGGGCGCAGCTCGATAGGAATCGCGCCCTTCAACTCGATGGTCAGATACGAAATGCAGCGGCGCGCATCCACGTTGAACGGCGCGGTGATGGCCTGCGTCGGGCAGGCGTCGAGGCAGCGCGTGCATTTGCCGCAATGATTTTTCTCCGGTGTGTCCGGCTCCAGTTCCAGCGTGGTGATGATCTCGGAAAGAAAAATCCAGTTGCCCAGCGAGCGGCTGATCAAGTTGGTGTGCTTGCCCACGAAGCCGAGTCCGGCGCGTTGCGCGAGATCGCGTTCCAGCAACGGACCGGTGTCCACATACCAGAGCGAGCGCGTGTCCGCGCCGCCGAGTTCGTTGACGAACGCGGTGAGAGACTTCAGCCGTTCGGCAATGACATCGTGATAGTCGGAGAACTTCGCGTAGCGCGCGATCACGCCGGACGGCTCCTGACCTTGGACCTTGGGCCTTGGACCTTGGACATACGAAACCGCCAGCGTGATCACGCTCTTCGCCTGCGCGAGGACTTTTTCCGGTTCGATACGTTTCGCCGCGTTGCGCTCCAGCCAGACCATCTCTCCGTGCTGTTGCGCCGCGAGCCAGTGCTGGAATTCGGCGGCGTGATCCGGCGGAGCCGCCGTGGTGCAGCGGCAATCATCGAAGCCCAGTTCACGGGCGCGCTGGCGGATCAGTTCCTTCAAGGCGTGGGGCGCGGGGCAGGCGCGGGCACGGCGGTGCGCGCCATGCGGAACTGATGGACGACCTGATGCGCGACTTCCCGGAGCGAACGGATTTCCGTGTTCAGCAGTACGTCAGCCTGCTTGTAGAACGGCGTGCGCTCGGCCAGCAGCGCGGTGATTTTCTCCAGCGCGTCCGGGCCTTGCAGCAGCGGCCGGTGGTTCTGATTTTTCACGCGTGAAAAAATTCCCACCGGCGAGGCCCACAGGCAGACGACGAGCGCGTGCTGTTTCAGGCTCGCCATGTTTTCAGGATTCACCACGAGGCCGCCGCCAGTGGAGATGACGGTGGTTTTGCGCTCGGCAACTTCTTTCACGACCTTGGATTCCATATCGCGAAATGCCACCTCACCTTGCTCAGCGAAAATTTCCGTGATGGGTTTGCCCGCGCGCGCCTCAATGACGTGGTCGGTGTCGAGAAACGCGAAGCGCAACTGCTCGGCGACGATCCGGCCGACGGAGGATTTCCCGGTGCCCATGAATCCGCACAACACGATGTTGTGGTAGGAACGGGGTGCGCTCATGCGGCGAGCATGTTCCTCACTTATCGACGATGCACGCGATTTTTTCCACGGAAGCACGGTGGCAGCTCTCGCGCTGCGACAGCTCCGCCCGCGTCGCGCGGCGGTTCGTGCCAAAACCGACCAGCGAGGCCGATGGTGACTCCGCGTGCTGCTCTGCCCGGCACGACTGGTTGCGCCGCTCCCCCAGCCGTCACTTCAAATATTCATCCAGTGGCGGCTTGATCAGTTTCGCCATCTCCGGTTCGGCCATGTTGCCCGCCGTGATCAGGAACACGCCGGTGTCGATCTTCGCCGGCACCTTCTGGCCCTGGAGGTGGTTCACCATCGTCATCACGCAGTCGTAGCCCATGCGGAGCGGGTTCTGCACCACGAGCGCCTGCACGTCGCCTTTCTTAAGCGCCTCCACGGCGGCGGTGCCCACGTCGAAGCCCACCAATTTTACTGCGCCTCCGGCGCGCCCGATGTTCCGCAACGCCATCGTCATGCCCACGGTCAGCGTCTCGTTCACGCAGAAAATGCCGTCCACGTTCTTGCCGTGGCGGTTCAGGAGATTTTGTGAAACTTGATACGCCGTCTCGCGCGTCGCGCCGCCGTATTGATCGCTGGAGATCAGTTTCAACTCCGGGAACTTCGCCTTCAACGTGTCGAGGAAGCCGGCCTCGCGCTCCTCCGTCGCCGCCGAGCCAATGGCGTAGCGCAGCAAAATCACGTTGCCCTTGCCGCCGAGCAGTTTGCCCAAGTGTTCCGCTCCGAGTACGCCGCCTTGGTAATTGTCCGTGGCGATGTAGCTGATGGGCTTGTCCGACTTCACCGCCGAATCAAAAACAATGACCGGGATTTTTGCGCGCACCGCCGTGTTGATCGGCGGCACCAGGGCCTTCGAGTCCAATGGCGCGACGCAGATGCCGCTGACTTTGCGCGCGACCAGATTTTCCACCACGCGCATCTGGTGATCGCGGTCATCCTCGCGCAACGGTGCCTGCCACATCACGTCCACGGTGATGCCGCGCGCTTTCAGTTCACGTTGCGCCTTGATCGCGCCGGCGTGAACCGTCTTCCAGTGCTCGTGCGTCGAGCCTTTGGGAATGACGGCGATAGTGTAGGTATCCGCCGCGTGCAGCAGTGAAGTGCAGGCCAGCGCGAGCGCGAGGAAAGTCGTGGGTTTCATGCGGGCAGGGTAGGGAACGGGACAACGCGCCTTCAATGCTTTTGGCAGAAGCCTGGGAGCGAGAAGTTCCACTGCTTGAACCTGCTTCTCCCCACCCAACAAAAAAAGCAGCGCGGTTTCCCGCGCTGCTTGGCTTGAATCTGTTGGCGACGATTAGGCCGTCAGCGGCGTGGCTTCGGCCGTCAGGTCAATCGGCGCATCCGGTTCGTCATCAATTTCGACGAGCGGCTTGATCTTCACCCGGCGGTGCATGTCGAAGCCGGTGCCGGCGGGAATGATGTGACCCATGATCACGTTCTCCTTGAAGCCGCGCAGGTAGTCCACCTTCGACATCGTCGCTGCTTCGGTCAGCACACGCGTGGTGTCCTGGAAGGACGCCGCGCTGAGGAACGACTCGGTTTCGAGCGAGGCTTTGGTGATGCCGAGCAGCACCGGCTGCGCTTCGGCAGGTTTGCCACCCTTCTTCTCGACGGCTGCGTTCTCGTTGTCGAACTCGATCTTGTCGATCTGTTCGCCCCACAGGAACTGAGTATCACCCGGCTCCGTGATGCGAATCTTGCGGAGCATCTGGCGCACGATGATTTCGATGTGCTTGTCGTTAATGGTCACACCCTGCAGGCGATAAACTTCCTGCACTTCGTTGACCAAGTGCTGCTGCAACTCGTGTGGTCCGAGGACGTCCAGAATCTCATGCGGGTCCATCGGCCCTTCGGTGAGCTGCTGGCCTTTGCGCACGAAGTCGCCCTTGAAGACGATGACGTGCTTGCCAATCGGGATGAGGTGTTCCTCTTCCGTGCCGGTGACCTGATCCTTGACCACGATGCAGCGCTTGCCGCGCACGCTCGCGCCGAAGTCAATGACACCGTCGATCTTCGCGATCTCGGCGGCGTCCTTCGGACGGCGCGCTTCAAACAACTCGGCCACACGCGGCAGACCGCCGGTGATGTCCTTCGTCTTCGAGGTCTTGCGGGGCGTCTTCGCCATGAGCGTGCCGGCCACGATCTTGTCGCCGACGTTCACGACGATGTGCGCGCCGGAGGGAATCGGGTAATTCGCCGCCGGTTCGCCCTTGTCGTCCATGATGACGATGGAGGGGTGCAGGTCTTCCTTGTGATCAATGATGACCATCGCCTCTTGCTGCGTGGTCGGATCCATTTCCTGCTTCATCGTCACACCCTCAATGATGTCGTGGAACTTAATCTTACCAGCCTTCTCCGAGAGAATCGGCACGTTGTATGGATCCCACTGCACGAAGGTCTCGCCCTTCTTCACGCGCGCACCGTCCTTGATGGAGATGACCGCGCCGATGACGACGGTGTGGTTTTCCAACTCGCGGCCTTCATCGTTGAGGATCGAGATGTTGCCGTTCTTGTTGAGAACGATGTTGTTGCCGTCTTCGAGTTCGACGAGACGCAGGTCGTTGTAGCGCAGCTTGCCGTCCACCTTGGACTTGATTTGCGGCTGCTTGAACACGGACGCCGCCGTGCCACCGATGTGGAATGTGCGCATGGTGAGCTGCGTGCCGGGTTCGCCGATGGACTGGGCGGCGATGATGCCGACGGCCTCACCGAGCTTGACCGGCAGGCCGGTGGCGAGGTTGCGGCCGTAGCAGTTGCGGCAGATGCCGTGCTTGCTTTCGCAAGTGAGCACGGAGCGAATTTTGACCTTCTCCACGCCCGCAGCGTCGATGTCCTTGGCCTTGACCTCGTCCACTTCCACGTTGGCCTGGATGATCTTCGTCTTGGGATTGCGCGGGTCGGCGATGTCGTCGCAGAGGAAGCGGCCCACGAGGCGTTCCGAGATCTTCACCACTTCGTCCTCGCCCTCATAGATGGCGCTGACCCAGATGCCGTTGCTGGTGCCGCAATCTTCCATGCGGATGATCACGTCCTGCGACACGTCCACGAGCTTGCGTGTCATGTAGCCGGAGTCGGCGGTCTTGAGCGCGGTGTCGGCGAGACCCTTGCGGGCGCCGTGCGTCGAGATGAAGTATTCGAGCACAGTCAGACCCTCGCGGAAGTTCGAGAGAATGGGTTTCTCGATGATGTCGCCGCTGGGCTTGGCCATCAGTCCGCGGAGACCCGCGAGCTGACGCACCTGCTGTTTGTTACCGCGCGCGCCGGAGTCCACCATCAGGCTGATGGGATTGTATTCCTTCTTGCCCTGGTTGGCGTCGAAGGTCTTGAGCATGACGCCCGAAATCTGGTCGGTGCAATGCGTCCAGATGTCCACGATCTTGTTGTAGCGTTCGCCGGTCGTGATGACGCCCTTGCGATACTGCTTCTCGATCTCGGCGATCTGCTTGTGCGCGTTGTCGATCTCCTGGCCCTTTTCCTTCGGGATGATCATGTCATCAATGCCGATGGAGGTGCCGGAGCGCGTGGCTTCGCGGAAGCCGGCTTCCTTGAGCTTGTCGAGCGTGGTGACCGTGCGCTCGTGGCCCACAACCTTGTGGCAGCGCCAAATCAAGTCACCCAGTTGTGCTTTGCCGCAGCTCTTGTTGTAGAAGCCGAGTTCCTCGGGCCAGATTTCGCTGAAGATGACACGGCCCACGGTGGTCTCGATGACCTTGAGTTCGGAATTGCCGTAGTGCGTCTTCTTGCCGAAGTCCGGGTTCGCATACCGCACGCGGTCGTGCGTCTTCAACGCGCCGTCGCTGAAGGCGAAGATGACTTCGTCCCTCGAACCGAAGAGCGGGATGTGCTGCCCCTCCTTGCGCTGCGCGCGGGGTTCCGCCGTCAGGTAGTAGCAGCCGAGCGTGATGTCCTGCGTCGGCGTCATGATCGGCTTCCCGCTCGAAGGCGAGAAGATGTTGTTCGTCGCCATCATCAGGAGGCGAGCTTCCAACTGCGCTTCCACGGAGAGCGGAACGTGAACGGCCATTTGATCGCCGTCGAAGTCCGCGTTGTAAGCGGTGCAAACCAGCGGATGAATACGAATCGCTTCGCCTTCAATCAGCACCGGCTCGAACGCCTGGATGGACAGACGATGCAGGGTGGGAGCGCGGTTGAGCATGACCGGATGGCCTTTGGTCACTTCTTCCAGGATGTCCCAGACCTCGGGCGACTGACGCTCGATCATCTTCTTCGCGCTCCGCACGGTGTGGACGTAGCCGAGTTCCTTGAGGCGGCGAATGATGAACGGCTCGAACAGCACGAGCGCCATCTTCTTCGGCAGGCCGCACTGGTGCAGCTTGAGTTCCGGTCCGATGACGATGACGGAACGGCCCGAGTAATCCACGCGCTTGCCGAGCAAGTTCTGACGGAAGCGGCCCGACTTGCCCTTGAGCATGTCGGAGAGCGACTTGAGCGAACGGTTGCCCGCACCGGTGACGGCACGGCCATGACGGCCGTTGTCGAAGAGCGCGTCCACCGCTTCCTGCAACATGCGCTTCTCGTTGCGGATGATGACCTCGGGCGTCTTGAGCTGGAGCAGGTTCTTCAACCGGTTGTTGCGGTTGATGACGCGGCGATAGAGATCGTTCAGATCGGACGTTGCGAAACGTCCGCCTTCGAGCGGCACGAGCGGGCGCAAGTCCGGCGGAATCACCGGCAGCACCGTGAGAATCATCCAGTCAGGATGCGTCTTCGAGGCGTGGAACGCGGAGAGCAGCTTGATGCGCTTGGCGATCTTCTTGCGAATCTGCTTCGACTTCGTCTCGGTCATCGCGACCTGCAAATCTTCGACGGCCTTGACCAAGTTGACCTGGGCCAGACCATCGCGCACGGCTTCCGCGCCCATCTTGGCGATGAAGGCGTCGGGTCCGTAAGTTTCGCGGGCTTCGCGATACTCGTTCTCGCTGAGCAACTGGTGCAGCGTGAGCGGCGTGGATTTCGGATCGAGAACCATGTAGTCCTCGTAATAAATCACGCGCTCAAGGTTGCGCGCCGTCACGTCCAGCACGAGGCCGAGGCGCGAAGGCATGCACTTGAAGAACCAGATGTGCGAGACCGGCACGGCCAGTTCGATGTGGCCCATGCGTTCGCGGCGCACGCGCGCCAACGTCACTTCCACGCCGCAACGGTCGCAGACCACGCCGCGATGCTTGATGCGCTTGTACTTGCCGCACGAGCACTCCCAGTCCTTGACGGGACCGAAGATGCGCTCGCAGAACAAGCCGCCTTTTTCGGGCTTGAACGTGCGGTAATTGATCGTTTCAGGATTCTTGACCTCGCCCTTGGACCAGGAGCGGATTGCTTCGGGCGACGCCACCGAGATGGCGACGTGCTCGACCTGATTCACCTTGTCCAGACCCAGCAACTCCCGTGTCGTTTCTTTGCTGCCAATCATAATTTAATTCGTGTTAGGAAACTTTTTGTGTGCCGAGAATCAACCGAGCGCGGCGAGCGCGTTGCCTTCCACGGGCGCGTCGAGCTGGTTCGAGTAACCGACCTTCACGTCCATGCCCAGTGATTGCATTTCCTTCACCAGCACGTTGAACGATTCGGGGATGCCTGCTTCGAGGGCGTTGTCGCCCTTGACGATGCTCTCGTAGATGCGCGTGCGGCCCTGCACGTCGTCGGACTTCACGGTCAGGAGTTCCTGCAACGTGTAGGCCGCGCCGTAGGCTTCCATCGCCCACACTTCCATTTCGCCGAAACGCTGGCCGCCATACTGCGCCTTGCCGCCCAGCGGCTGCTGGGTGACGAGCGAGTACGGCCCGACCGCGCGGGCGTGAATCTTGTCCGCGACCAAGTGGCCGAGCTTCATCATGTAGATGTAGCCAACGACGATTTCCTGGTCGAACTGCTCGCCGGTGCGGCCGTCGGTCAGCTTGACCTTGGCGTGCTCCGGCAGCTTGGCTTCCTTGAGGTAGCCGCGGATTTCCTTTTCCTTGATGCCGTCGAACACCGGCGTGGCGAACTTCAAACCGAGCAGCTTCGCCGCCCAGCCCAAGTGCGTTTCGAGCACCTGCCCGACGTTCATGCGCGAAGGCACGCCCAGCGGGTTCAGCACGATGTCCACCGGCGTTCCGTCTTCAAGGAACGGCATGTCTTCTTCCGGCACGATCTTCGCGACGACGCCTTTGTTACCGTGGCGTCCGGCCATCTTGTCACCGACCGAGAGCTTGCGCTTCGAGGCGATGTACACTTTGACCTGCTTGATGATGCCCGCGTCCACTTCGTCGCCGGCTTCGACGCGTTCCATCTCCTGGTTCTGCTGTTCCTGGAGCTCGTCGAACTTCTTTTTGAAGGTGCCGATGATCTCGTTGATCTTGTTGCGAATCGGCGACGGGTCGATCTCAATACGATCGTACACCGTGGCCAGCTTGCGCAGCAGCGTCTTCGTGATCTTGCGGTTAGCGGGAATGATGATTTCGCCGGTCTCGCTGTTCACGACATCGAGCGGAATCTTTTCACCGAGCAGGATGTTCGAGAGGGCCTCCGTGAGCTGGTCACGGAGTTCTTCGATCTTCTGCTTGTAGTCCTCCTGCAACTGCTTCGCGGCCTTCTTGCCTTCGGAAGCGGGCGCGAGGTCTTTCTTCTCGGAATCTTTTTTCGAGGAGACCTTCACGTCCATGATGATGCCGTAGGTGCCCGAAGGAACCTTGAGTGACGTGTCTTTCACGTCAGCGGCCTTCTCACCGAAGATGGCACGTAGGAGGCGCTCTTCCGGCGCGAGTTCCGTTTCCGACTTCGGAGTGATTTTGCCGACGAGGATGTCGCCGGGCTTCACTTCGGCACCGACGCGGATCACGCCGTCCGGCCCGAGGTTTCTCAACGCTTCTTCGCCGAGGTTCGGGATGTCGCGGGTGATTTCTTCCGGCCCGAGCTTCGTGTCGCGGGCGCCGACTTCAAATTCATCGATGTGAATCGAGGTGAAGATGTCGTCCTTGCCGATGCGCTGACTGATGAGGATCGCGTCTTCGAAGTTGTAGCCGTTCCACGGCATGAACGCGACGAGCACGTTGCGTCCGAGCGCGAGTTCGCCACCATCGGTGCAAGGGCCGTCCGCGAGAACCTGGCCCTTCTTGATGGTGTCTCCCTTGCTGACGAGAATCTTTTGATTGATGCACGTCGCCGCATTGGAACGCATGAACTTCCGCACTTCATACACGGACACGCCATTCGTCGGGTCGTGTTTGATGCGCTTTTTGCCTTCCGGCATTTTGCCGTTGTCGGTGATGATGATCTGGCTGCCGGTGACGGACGCCACCTTGCCGGCTTCTTCAGCCACGAGCACAGCGCGCGAGTCGCGGGCCACGCGGTCTTCCAAGCCGGTCGCCACAAACGGCGCTTCGGTGATGAGCAGCGGCACGGCCTGGCGTTGCATGTTCGAACCCATCAACGCGCGGTTCGCGTCATCGTGTTCGAGGAACGGAATCAGCGACGCCGCGACGGACACGAGCTGCTTCGGCGACACGTCCATGTAATCCACCTTCTCGGGTTCGACATCAATGAAGTCGCCCTTGGCGCGGCAGGTCACGGTCTTCGTAAGGAAATGGCCCTTGTCGTCGAACGGCGCATTCGCCTGCGCGACGACGAAGGTCTCCTCACGATCGGCGGTGAGATAATCCAGATGCCCGGTGATGCGGCCCTTCTCGACGCGCCGATACGGCGTTTCGAGGAAGCCGAAATCATTCACGCGCGCAAAAGTCGCGAGCGAGGCGATGAGGCCGATGTTCGGGCCTTCCGGCGTTTCCACAGGGCAGATGCGGCCGTAGTGCGAGGGATGCACGTCACGGACTTCAAAGCCGGCACGATCTCGTGAGAGACCGCCGGGTCCGAGCGCCGACAAGCGGCGCTTATGGGTTAATTCGGCGAGCGGATTAATCTGATCCATGAACTGCGAGAGCTGCGAACGACCGAAGAAGTCGCGGATGACTGCGGACAGCGCCTTCGGATTGATGAGCTTCTGCGGCGTCATCGTTTCGAGGCTCTGATCGAACAGCGTCATGCGCTCTTTCACGAGTCGCTCCGTGCGCGCCAGGCCGACGCGGCACTGGTTGGCGAGCAATTCACCGACAGTACGCACACGGCGGCTGCCCAAGTGATCAATGTCGTCCAGCGAGCCTTCGCCCTTTTTCAAACGCAGCAAGTATTTCGTTGCCGCGATCAAATCGTCCTTGGTCAGGATGCGCGAATCGCCGGCGTCCTTGAGACCAAGCTTCTGGTTGATCTTGTAGCGGCCCACACGACCGAGGTCGTAGCGTTTCGCGTCAAAGAACAACCGCTTGATCAGCGCCTTGGCGTTCGCCGCCGTCGGCGGATCCCCAGGACGCAGGCGGCGGTAAATATCTTTCAGCGCCTCTTCCTCGTTCTTGGTCGGATCCTTCTTCATGCACTTGATGACGATGCCGTCATCAACGGTGGTGTCCACGACGCGAATCTTGTTCACGCCGAGTTCCGCGATCTGCTTCACGACCGCCTTGGAGAGCGGTTCGAACGCACGCGCGACCACGATGCCCTTGTCCGCGTCCATCGCGTCTTCAATGAGCACCTTGTTCTGAATGTTTTCGAGCTTCTCCGCTTCCTTCACGGTCAGTTCTTCGATGTCGTAGAACATCTGGAGAATTTCCGCGTCGGAACCGGTCTTCTTCGGCCCGCTGTCCTTGTCCTTTTCCTTGCCGGTGCTTTCGAAATTTGCGAGCGCGCGGAAGAATGTGGTGGTGAGAAATTTGCGGCGGCGCTTCTTGCGGTCCAGATACACGTAGAGCATGTCGCTCGTGTCGAACTGCGCCTCATACCACGAGCCGCGGTCCGGAATGATGCGGAAGCTGTGCAGCATCTTGCCGTTCGCGTGCTGCGACGCCTCGAAGGCGAGACCGGGCGAGCGATGCAACTGGCTGACGATGACGCGCTCCGCGCCATTGATCACGAACGTGCCCTGCGGGGTCATGAGCGGCAGTTCGCCCATGAACACCTTTTCCTCTTTCGCGCCCTTTTCTTCCTTGAGCTTGAAGGTGACGTAGAGCGGAGCGCCGTAGGTCACGCCTTCGCGGAGACATTCGAGCCAGTCGATCTTCGGGTCGCCGATTTCGTAGCTGTCAAAGTCCAGCACGCACTTGCCGTCGTAACTTTCGATGGGGAACACCTCGGTGAAGACCGCCTGCAAGCCCATGTTCTTGCGCTTGCTGGGCGAGAGGTCGAGTTGCAGGAATTCCTTGTAAGAATTCGTCTGCAATTCGATCAGGTTCGGGGGTGCGATCGGCTCCTTGATTTTGCCGAAGTTGATTCTTTCGTTTGCTCGCGATGCCATAAATGACTTTTTCCGTGGCCGGCGCACACGCGCCCGCCGAGTTTTCTGCCAACAACACAAGGCAAGTGCTCCCGCTCCGGGAAAACTTGCCACTCCAACCGACTAAATTGATCTCCGGCTCACACCGGATAAAAATTGTTCCAAATTAAAAATCAGTCTGATGATCTGGGAGCGGTGAGACAGGCTTCCGGTCATTCTGTTCAATGTCCGGTTCTCGCTGGCTGAACTGTCCGCCAAACGACAAAAAGTCCCCACCCAACGCTTCCTCAACGGAAATATCAGGATGGAGTCTGTTAAATTAGTGTTTCACGCCCAAACGACTGAGGCCGGAAAGTATGGAACCGCATTTCCGCTGTCAACGGGTTTTCTATTCTCTTTGGTTCGGGAGCGGGTTGGGAAGGCCAGAATGGACCCGGAACTTTCCCGGAGCGCGGCTGTCTTCACCCGCAGCAATACACAAGGCCGGGGTGCGTTAGTTTTTGCTGGCCGGCTTTTATTTTGAGAACATCCCAGCGGGCTGGGATCCCTCACCCAATTCCTTCAAACTTCCGTCGAATGCACCGCTTGGATGAAAGCCCGAATCTTGGCGTGATCTTTCTGGCCCGGCGACGATTCCACGCCGCTGGAGACATCGACGGCGAACGGGCGCACGAGGCGCACCGCTTTCGCCACAGTTTCGACACGCAAGCCACCGGCGAGAATGACTTGGCGGTGCAAGCGGACTGCTTCGGCCGCCAGATTCCAATCCGCAGCGACACCTGTGCCGCCGTGTGCGCCCTCCACAAAACTGTCCAGCAGCCAGGCGTGCGCGGGGTAACGGCGGCAGTCTTCCAGTGAACTGCGATCCTGAAGGCGGAACGCCTTCACCACTTTCAGCGGCGCAAACTGCGCGCCAAACTCCGGCGATTCCTCGCCGTGCAGTTGCAGCGTTTCAATTCCTGTCTCGGCCACGGCGCGGCGGATTTCTTCCTGGGTGGCATTGACGAAGACGCCAACTTTAGAAATGAGCGGAGGTAGTTCACGAATGATCGCGGCGGCGGCGGGCAGCGAGACGTGGCGCTTGCTGCCCGAGAAAAATATGAAGCCCAGCGCGTCCGCCCCCGATTCGGCGGCGGCCACGGCGTCAGCGGCATTTGTGATACCGCAAATTTTGACTCGAACGATCACAGGGCACGGAAGCTAAACAAGAGTCGGGCGGTGAGCGAACTTTTCTCCGGCCTTCTGGTGAGGCAATCATCCCGGCTGTCCCCCGGCTCCACTTCACTCCGCCCGCACTTGGAAAAAGCGGTTGGTGCTGCTCCCGGTGTCGCTCACGCGCAGCGGGCCGCCGGTGCCGGCGAGGTTGTCCGCGAGAATGATCCACGGACCGGTCACGTCCGTCGCCGCCTCGAAGCGATACGTTTTCCCCGGCACGCTGTTCACGAAGAGCAGGGTGCGTTCGTTGAACGTCTGCATCGTTACGCGCAGCGCGCTCGAGGCGTTGTTCGGTCTGGTGCCGGCGAGAAATTCCTGAAGGTTTTCTGCGCCATCGCCGTCCGCGTCGAGGTCGCCGTCTTCCACGCCGGAGTTCAATCCGAACGCGATTTCAAAATCATCCGGCATCCCGTCGCCGTCCGAGTCCACCGAAGGCGCAATCGGAATGGTGAGCGCGAACTCCGACGTGCTGCCCGCCGCGTCCGTGGTCGTGGCGCTGAGGAAGCCGCCGACCGCGAACGCATTCGTTAGACTCACGGTGAACGTAGCCGTGCCGCCGCCGCTCGTCGTGACGGTGACCGCGCCGAGCCAGCGCCGTCCCTCGCCATAGTTGGAAATGTCCGGCGCGGTGTTGCCGTAAAAATCCAGCGTGTAACTCGTGCCGCCCAGCCCGTTCAACGTGCCGCTGATGGTGGTGAGATGCTGGCCCGCCGCCGAGAGCAGGGCAGGGAACTGCGGCTCGCTTACGGTCGTCGGCCCGTCCGCGCTCCAGTCAATGGCCAGGCCGTTCACGCTCGTGCTGCCGTTGTTGAACATTGAGTTGCCGCGAATCACGTTGCCCACGCTGCCATCGCGCACCCGCACGCCGTCGTAGCCTGCGCTCTGGGTGTTGGCGATGCGGTTGCCCTCGCCGGGTTTGGTGCCGCCAATGACGTTGCGGCTCGAAGTGCTCAGCAGTTCAAAGCCGTGCAGGAAATTCGCCAGTGCTGCGGTGCCGTCTGCGCGCAGGCCGAGCGAGTTGCCGCGAAAGACATTGCCATTCGCGTTGTTCACATACACGACCACGTTCTCGTTGCCGGACAGGAGGTTGCCTGCGCCCGGTTCCGCGCCGCCGATGAAATTTGTGCCCGCGCGGAGGAGATTGATCGCGCCGACGATGTTCGGAAGGGCGGACATGCCGTTCACATCCGTGCCGATGAAGTTGCCGTGGGCGGTGTTGCGCGTCGCGCCGGGGCCGGTAAGAGACAGGCCGCTTTTGACGTTGCCGGAAATCAAATTCCCGCCGCCGGGTTCCGCCGTGCCGAGTGAATTACGCGGTGCGTTCGTCACGCTCACCCCATGAAAACTGTTGCCCAAGGCGGAGAGTCCAAATGCGTCCGTGCCAATGAAATTTCCCGCGATGACATTATTGCTCGCCGCCGCTCCGAAGAGCAACACGCCGCTGTTCGCATTGCCGGAAATCACGTTGCGCTCGAAAGCGGTCGTGCCACCGATCACATTCCCCGCGGTTTCGATGCGCACGCCGCTGTTCCCGTTCGCGCGCCGGAGCGTGCCGGTGAAATCCGTCCCGATGCGGTTGCCCGCCACGAGGTTGCTCCCGCCGCCGGTGAAAAAAACACCGTTTAGCGTGTTGCCGGAAATGACATTGCCCGCGCCCGCCGTCGTGCCGCCGATCACGTTGCCCGTACCGCTGAGCACCGCCACGCCGTTGAACAAATTCGCCAGCGTGTTCGTACCGGTCACGTCGAGACCGATGAAGTTTCCCGCCACGACATTCACCACCGAGTTCGAGTCCATGGCCACGCCGCTCTGCCGGTTGCCGGAGATGAGGTTGCGCGCGAAGGGATTCGTTCCACCGATGGAATTGTTATTCGCCAGCGTCAGCCCCACGCCGGCAAAACGGTTGCCCAGATTGGTGCGGCCCGTCACGTCCGTGCCGATGAAATTCCCCTCAATGCGGTTCTCCTGCACGTGGCCCGTGGTGGTGAAAAGAAGAACGCCGCGCTCACCGTTCCCAGAAATCAAGTTGCCCGCGCCGGGTATCGAACCGCCGATCAGATTGTGCGTCGCGCGGAAAATCGTCACGCCATCGGCGGTGTTGCTCAGGCCCGCCCCGCCGTGGCTGCTCGTGCCGATAAAGTTGCCGGCGATCCAGTTGTTGCTGGCCCCCGCGTCGTTCAAATACACGCCGCTCTGGCCGTTGCCGGAAATCACATTGCGCTCGAAATCGTTCGTGCCGCCGATGGTGTTGCCGGGCGATCCGATCAGCACGCCGTTGTTGGCGTTGCCCAGACTGATCGTGCCGGTGACGTCGGTGCCGATGAAATTTCCCTGGGCCACGTTGCCCGTCGCGCTGAGTCCGCCCAGCCAGAGGCCCGTTTGATTGCCCGAGAGGAGATTGCGATCCGCCGCGTTCGTGCCGCCGATGCGGTTGTTGCGGCCGTTCAAAATCGCGACGCCCGCGACCATGTTCACCAGCCTCGCCGTGCCCGCCGGCGACGTGCCGATGAAGCAGCCCGCGATCACATTGTGGTGGCCGTTTAGAATTTGGATGCCGCTCCCGTTGAAGCGGTTGATGAACAGTGCGCGGACGGTCGTGTTGCTGGTCGTGATGTCGAGTCCGCTCGCCGTGCCCGCGCTGGTGCCGGCCAATCCGACGAGCGGGGTGCCCGAGTAGCCGGGTTGGCTCGCGCCATTGATCGTCAACTGCTCCGTGATCGTCGGCAGCGCAGTCAGCGGCGTGATGGTGAAGGGCGCTCCACCCGGCAGGTTGAAGGTGATGAGGTCTTTGCCCGGCGTCGCGTTCGCATCAAGAATGGCCTGGCGCAACGTGCCCGCGCCGCCGTTGCCCGTGCTGGTCACGGAAAATTCCGCCGCCTCCGCGCGGAACGAAAAGACGGCCGCGCCGAGGACGAGCAAAGCCGCTTGGATAAGATTTTTGTTCGGTGACAAGGCCGCGACCTTAGCACAGCAAACGGATCGAGCAAGTTTTGCGACGTTGGCGACGGTAAAGCCGGCGTTACGTCGTGCCGCAAAATCAAATTGCCATCGCCGCGCGCCGCTTTTACCGTCCGCGCCGTGATTCCGAAGCACTCGATCACCACGACTACGATTTAGCATCCGTGCTCACAAACACGGATGCCACGCCTCGCACTGAATGGTTCGAGGCGTTTTTGTTTACGGAATCTATTTCTAACCACGGATAAACACGGATGGACACGGATAAGAACAGCCAGCGGGGATTCGTTTTGAATCCGTGTTCATCCGTGTCCATCCGTGGTTAAAAGAAGAATTTATGCCCGACGAAAATCAGCAACCGGATCAACCGACCGCCGCCGTGAATCCCGAGCGCAAGACGCTCGATGACCGCAACAAGATGACCGACCTCGAACGCCTCCGGCATTCGTGCGCGCATGTCTTTGCCACCGCCGTCCTGCGCCTCTGGCCCGAGGCCCAGCTCGCGTACGGGCCGCCCGTCGAGACCGGTTTCTACTACGACCTCGAAATGCCGCACCGCATCTCGCAGGAAGATTTCGAGAAGATCGAGGCGGAGATGAAGAAGGAGATCAAAGCCAACAACGTCTTCCAGAAGCTCGAAGTGCCGCGCGAGCAGGCCATCAAGGACGCGCAGAGCGGTCGCCTCGGCGGCTTGGCCGAGCGCCCCGGCAACGTCAGCAAATTCAAACTCGATCTCATCGCGCAGATTCCCGAGGGCGAAGCCATCTCGTATTTCCAGAACGGCGACTTCCTCGACTTGTGCGCTGGCCCGCACGTCATGCGCACGGGCAATATCGGTGCGTTCAAGCTGACCACGGTCGCGGCGGCTTACTACAAAGGTGACGAGAAAGGACCGCAGCTTCAACGCATCTACGGCACCGCTTTCAAAAACAAGACGCAACTCGACGAGTATTTCACGATGCTCGAAGAGGCGAAGCGCCGCGACCATCGCAAGATCGGCGCGGAGATGGGGCTGTTCGCGATTGACACGGAATACGTCGGGCCGGGCATGCCGTTGTGGTTGCCCAAGGGCACGATGCTCGTCGAGGAACTGGAAAAGCTGGCCAAGGAAACCGAATTCGCCGCCGGCTACGTCCGCGTCCGCACGCCGCATCTTGCCAAGGAGAAGATGTACAAAACCTCCGGGCATCTGCCGTATTACGCGGAGTCAATGTTTCCGCCGATAAGTGTTTCGCTTGAAGGCCCGGACAAGGCGGAAAAAAAGCAGAAGTTAGAAAACGCGAAATTGGAATTCACGCGGAAAACTGAAATCTTGGACAATTTACTAAATGGCTTTGAAAGATTGTTTGCTGAGGGCGTTTCGCCCGCAGAATTTAAATTGCAGATTAAGAAAGCGTCGTTAGAACGGACGCAATCAGAAGAGCGCCTTTCGGAAGCCAAGAAGGAATACGAAAGTAGCCACTACTACCTCAAAGCGATGAACTGTCCGCATCATCATCGCATCTTCGCCGCCGAGCCGAAGAGTTATCGCGACCTCCCGTTGCGCCTGGCGGAATACGGCACCTGTTATCGCTTCGAGCAGTTCGGCGAGTTGTTCGGCCTCATGCGCGTGCGTTCGCTCAACATGAACGACGCCCACATCTATTGCACCGAGGAGCAGTTCGCCGACGAGTTCCGCGCCGTGAACGACATGTATCTGAAGTATTTCAAAATCTTCGGCCTCGAAAAATATCAGATGCGCTTCAGCACGTCCTCGCCCGAGGGTCTCGGCAAGAAATACGTCAACGAGCCGGAGCTGTGGAAGAAGACCGAAGACATGGTGCGCAAGGTTCTCGATGAATCCGGCATCAACTACGTGGAGGTCGCCAACGAGGCGGCGTTCTACGGGCCAAAGATTGACGTGCAGGTCTGGAGCGCCATCGGCCGCGAATTCACCATCGCCACGAACCAGGTGGACTTCGCCGTGCCCGCCAAGTTCGGCCTGACCTATCGCGACCGCGACAACACGAACAAGACGCCGCTCTGCATCCATCGCGCGCCGCTCGGCACGCACGAACGGTTCATCGGCTTCCTCATCGAGCATTACGCGGGCAACTTCCCGCTCTGGCTCGCGCCGGATCAGGTGCGCGTCCTCACGCTCAACGACGACCCGACGTTGATTGACTACGCCAAGCCCATCGTGGCCGAACTTCGCGCGAACATGGTGCGCGTGGACGCGGATTTCAGCGCCACGCCGTTCAAGGCGAAGATCTCCAACGCGGAACAATTGCGCGTCCACACGATGCTTGTTATCGGCGGTCGCGACATGGAAGCCGGCGCGGTGAGCGTCCGCCTCCACCACGGCGGCCCGCAAGGCGCGAAGCCCAAGGCGGAAGTCATCGCGGACATTCTGGCGAGCATCAAAGAGCGAAGGGCGTAAACTCCAATTCCAATGCAACGCGCGATCACGACGTGGGCTGGTGTCCTGCTGATTGTTTCTCTCGGCCTTCGGTCATCGACTGCGCAAACCAACGCGATGGCGGGTGATTGGGTCGGCGGTTTCGATGACGGCAAAAGTTGGATTTACCTCCAGGTCCATTTCAAAGAAGACCAAGCGCAGATCGGTGGAACTTTGGACCGGCCATTGGAGTCTGTGATGGGAACGCGATTGGGCCGGGTCGATTTCCAATCTCCCCGCATTCAGTTTGAAGTGGATAAACCAGAGCGCCTGAGCTTCGTCGGGGATGTGCGCGCTGGCGTCATGGCTGGCCGGGTCACGACGGACAGACGAACGACGCCTTTTCATTTCACGCGCATTGCGAAAGTAGATGTTTCGGGGCTCGGGGGAATCTATCGCTTTGGCGAGGATCATTTCATCACACTGCGGCCAGTCAACGAGACAGGTGTGAATGCCTTGTCGCTCACGGATTTCAAAACCGCTGAGAGCCGTGTGCTGTTCCCGCTGGATGAGCGGACATTCTTTTGCGGCGACAAATTTCTGGTCACGCATCCTGTGAAGGCCACGTTTCAGTTCTTGTCTCAGACAGGCGGGCCGATGCAACTCTCGTGGAAGCGCACCGGCTCCGCGCCGGTCATCGGGACGCGACAGAGTTTTGCTCACGAAGAAATCGCATTCACGAATGGCGATGTTCGTCTCGGTGGAACGTTGAGTCTGCCCGACGCGAACGGGCCGCATCCGGCCATCGTTTTTCTTCATGGTTCCGGGCCGGGCGACCGCGACGCGTTGCGTTTCATCGCCGACTTCTTTCTCGTCAACGGATTCGCCACCGTCGTTTATGGAAAGCGGACGAACTGGCTTGCCTCGAGCTTCTCGGACCTGACCGATGACGCGCTCGCGGCGGTGCGGGTCCTGAAATCGCGCGCGGACATCCGGGAGGTCGGACTTTGGGGAATCAGTCAGGGCGGCTGGCTGGTGGCGCTGGCCGCATCGCGGTCACCCGATGTAGCCTTCATCATCAACGAGTCTGGCCCGGGCATCACTCCGGAAGAACAGATGCAGTTCTGGCTCCGGACAAAACTTCATGGAGCGGGAATGGATCATGCGGCGATGTTGGCCGCATCGAATCTGGTTCGCAAAAACTTCGACTGCGTTCGCACCGACTCGGGTTGGGACGCCCTCGCGCAAGCGAACAACGCCGCGCGCCGCGAACCGTGGTTTACTCACATGGCTTCGCTGGAGATGCATCGGGACGATCCTGCTTTCTGGAAACTGAACGCGTTCTTCGATCCTGTGCCCGTGCTGCGAACCGTGCGCTGCCCCGTGCTGGCCATCTTCGGCGCGCGGGACACGCTCGTTCCGGCAAAACAAAGCGCGGACCTCTGGCGGACCACTCTGAAAGAAGCCGGGAACAAGGACGTAACGATAAAAATCTTCCCGGACGGCGATCACAGTTTGCGGGAAAGCTCCGGCGGGATGATGAAAGATCTGCCGACCTCCCGCGGCTTCGTCTCGGGATATTTCGAGATGCAGCGGAAGTGGGCTATCAAACGCGCTTCGCGCATGCAGAAATGACGCCGCTGTGCATTCATCGCGCCGCTCGGCACGCATGAGCGGTTCATCGGCTTCCTCATCGAGCATTACGCGGGCAACTTCCCGCTCTGGCTCGCGCCGGACCAGGTGCGCGTCATCACGCTCAACGACGACGCGGCGCTGATTGACTACGCCAAGCCCATCGTGGCCGAACTTCGCGCGAACATGGTGCGCGTGGATTCAGATTTCAGCACGACGCCGTTCAAGGCGAAGATTTCCAACGCGGAACAATTGCGCGTCCACACGATCGTTGTTCGCCGAATATCGCGCCGTGCTTCTGCGAACCGGAAAACCTGCTGCATCGCACGGCACCCCAAGCCTAGGGTTTTCTCTTTTTTTATTTGGCCAGTCGCTGGCAGGAGGTTTTCTTTCGCTGGCGGCCCGACGGACATGGCTGTCGCCGCTCCTTTGATTTTGCCTTTTGGCTTTTCAGGATTCTTCCCTACGCTCCGCGCCATGCCGTCATTCGACATTGTTTCTGAAGTGAACTCGATGGAGATCGAGAACGCCGTCAACCAGGCCAAGAAGGAACTCGCGCAACGCTTTGACTTCAAAGGCACCAAGGCCGAGATCACGCTCGAGAAAAATGAAATCAAGCTGATCGCGCCCGACGCCTTCAAGATTCGGGCGCTGGAGGAAATGGTCGTGAGCAAGCTGGCCAAGCGCGGCGTGAGCATGAAAAGCCTCGACCGTCCGGATGCCGATCTCTCGCCACTCGGCCACGCGCGGCAGTCGATCAAGATCAAGCAGGGCATTGAGACGGCCGCGGCGAAGGAGGTCACGACCTTCATCCGCGATACCAAGCTCAAGGTCACGACGCAGATTCAGGAGCAGCAGGTGCGCGTGACGGGGAAAAGCCGGGATGATTTGCAGGCGGTGATCGGCGCGGTGCAGGCGCACGAGTTTCCGGTGTCGTTGCAGTTCCAGAATTTCCGGGATTGAAGGAAGAGGGAAAGTAACCAGTCATCAGTGAGTCAGTAATCGGGAAGGCGCTGATTAATTGATCACTGACTTACTGATTACTGGTTCACTGATGACTGATTATTTCCCCCACCTCAGTGCACCGCTCGCGCCAGCACGAGGGTGTCGCGCAGGCGTTTGTTGTCGGCGCGGATGCGGGCGGTGAGCGTCCGGCCGATGCCGATGAGAATGGGCGCGGCCAGTTCGGGCGCGGTCTGGCTGAGACTGGCAAACGCCTTGTGGGAAATTTTCAGCAGCACGGCGTCGGTGTTGGCAATCACGTCCGCCGAGCGCGGGCCTTGATCGAAGAGCGACACTTCACCGAAGAAATCTCCGGACGCCAAAGTGACGAGCGTGGTCTCCTTGTTGTCGATGAGCAGGCGCACGCGCACTTCACCATCCAGCACGAGGAACATGGAATCGCCGCGCTCGCCCTGCTTCACGATGGACGACCACTGACGGGCCGTGTGGACTTCCATGAAGGTGAGGAAGCGCGCGAGGTCCTCGTCACTCATCTCGGCGAGAATTTTCACGCGACGCAACGCTTCGGGCGGAATGTTGGAACTGGACTTGGCGCTGGCCGCGGCGTGCGGCGTGCGGTGGTAGAACATTTGCAGTTCCGCCGTGTGGACAGCCTTGGCCCAGGTGTCGTGCTGCTCGGAGAAAATCCAGGTGCCGGCCTTGACCGTGCCGGCCTGCACCCGTGCCACGAGTGCGGGAAGGGGTAGTGATGCCGAGACGACGTTGTCCGCTTCCCAAATCTTGAAATCCGTCTTGCTTGCTTCGGAGGCCATGCGGCTGTTCTAGCAAGCGTGGCGGGCATTGGAAGGATGGAATTGGCTACGGCGTGGAGAAAACAAAATCCCCCGGCAGCTTGCGCCACCGGGGGAGTGAAGTTTGTTCAGTTGCGAACGGTTACTGACGGAGCGTCCAGTATTTCATCGCGCCCGTCGTGTCGACGGTGACGTGATGGAAGCCGCCTGACGGAACATTCGGAGCAAGTTCCAAGGTCCAGACCACCGGCGGATTCAAATCCGTGGTGGAGTAGAGCAGGGCGGTGGGGGGCGTCGAAAGCGGCCAGGAAATGTCGGCCTGCGTCGCGTTGATCGGGGTGATGGTCAGGCTGGTGCCCGACGGAGCGGCACCCCAGAGCATGAGGTCGAAGCTCAGGTCAGAGGACGTGGTGTCGCTCTGATGAACTTCCACCGCCAGCGTGTTCACGCCCACCACGAGGGTGTTCACGATGTTTGAGGAGTAATAGCGCGTGCCGTCGTCCGGGGTCGCGCCCGCCGCGAAGTCGGTGTAGGCGAAGGGCACGCCGAGCTCATTGGTCGTGTTGAACGCGGCGACCAAGGTGCCGTTCAAATAGACGGCCGCGCCATCGTCATACAAGGCGCGCACGCTCAAAGTGGCGAAGGCCGACGGATCGACGACGGTGAAGGTTTTGCGGAAGTAAATCGCGCTGAAGCGTGCGCCGCCGGGCCCGATGTTGATGGGCGTGCGCTCGGTGTTGTTGTTGGGCGGGGCCACGGCGTCGCCGCCGCCGATTTCCGTGTAGCCACTGAGCCAGGCCGAGTCATCGAAGTTCGGGGAAGACCAGATGTCGCCTTCGCCATCGTTCGGCGGCTGCGCGCCGTTGTTGTCGTATTTCCAGAGCGAGCCGTTGGTGAGGAGGACGGTGAGGGGCGCGGCGGGGGCGGTGCCCACGACGAGCTGCGAGGCCTGATTGACGGCGCCGCAGTTGTCGGTGGCCCGCACGGTGAAGGTGTTCGTACCCAAGAGCAGGTTGTTCACGATGATCTGGCCGAAGTTGAAGTTGGTCGCGTAGTGCAGCACGCCGTTCACGAAGAACTCGACGCGGGCGATGCCATCCGGATCGGTGATGCCGAACTGGTTGGTAAGCGGCGTGCCGAGAAGGAAGGTCAGGCCGGTCGTGCCGCCGCTGTAGATATTCGTGTAGAGGACGCTGGGGCTGGTGTTAGCCTGCACGGTGAAGGTCACATTCGTGACCGCCGTGGCCCCGGTGGAATCCGTGGCCGTGGCCGTGAGGGTATGCGAGCCGAGGCCGACGCTGGGGAACGTGACGGAGTAGGGGGCCGTGCTGTCGTTCATGGCCGCGCCGCCATCCAGCGAGAAGGCGACGTTCGTGGTGGTGAAACTCGCCGTGGCGTTGACCGTCAGGTTGGTCGAGCCGGAGCAGCCGCCGGAGATGGTCGCGCCCTGCGCGGGGCTGGTGATGTTCACGAAATGCACTGCCGGGCTGAAGGCCGTGGCCTCGAAGCTGACATTGTCAATGGCGATGGCACCATCGCCGCCCGCGTCGTTAAAGTTATTCCAGCGGATGTAAATGACACTGCCGGGCGGCACGGGCGAGGGCGGCACCACCGAGCCGCCAAGACCGGCGACGCGGTTCGTGGCCTGATGTCCATCAAGGGCCGAGGCGGCTGGCGAGTTCGCAATGTCCGGCGGGGACTGGAAGAGGAAAGCCGTCGGAATCCAGGTAGCGCCCAAATCGAAGCTGACGTAGTTGGTCAGATATTCAATGTGCGTGTTGGTCTGGTGTGTGCGCCACAATTCGGCGTCGAAGAAGATGTTGAAGCTGTCAATGTTGCTCGAACCGGTGTTGCGGATGCGGGCCACCGTGTTGCGGTCACCGCCCGTGGCGGCGGTGCCGAGCGCGCGGTTGCCGTCACCAGTCAGACCGTAGTTCCAGCCGTGAACCGAGCCGCTGGGACCGGCGCTGCCGTCGCCCACGCTCACAAACTGCGCGCTGCCCGCCGCCGCCGCGCCCACCCACCAGCCCTGCGGCGTGACGATGCCGGTCGGAGTCATGCCGTCGAAATTTTCCGTGTGAATGCCGCTGGCGTAATCAATGAACGCGCCGCGCACGAGCACGGTGTTCGTGGCGGAGGTGGCGTCGGCGTCCACGCCGTTGGCCGCGACCGCATACACGGAGTAGGTGCCGGCCGGGAGATTGTTCAACACATCCGAGTAGGGGCTGGTGGTGTCGGTCACGAAGAGCACGCCGTTCGTGTAGAAGGAAATGCTGGTGGCCGGCACGGTGCCACCCGAGGTCGTGGCACTCACCGCGACGGTGGCCGGGGCGACCAGCACGGAATTCGTCGGCGCGGTCAGGGTGACGCTCAGGGGGAGCGACCCGCCGGACACGATGAAGTTATCAATCGTGTAGCTCGTGTCCGTGCCGCCGGTGTTCGAGTTGTCGTCCACCCAGAGCAAATACATCGTGGTTCCATTGGCCCAGGTGCCCACGGAGACGGCCGCGCTGTGTGTGCCCACGACGATGGTGCTGGAGAGGTCGGGGATGAGCGTCCACTCGCCGGGGTTGCCGGTGAGACTGTAGAAAACGCGGAAGCCTTGGAGTTCGTCGGCGTTGTTTGGTGAGTTGGTCGTGAAGCTGTAGCTGACGGTCAGCGTGGAGATGTCCGCGCCGCTGTCGTTTTGCAACGTGGCGAGCAGGACGCCGGCGGCATTGGTGCCGTCCGTGGTCGGGCGGGATTGCAGGAACAGGCCGGCCGCATTGTTATTGTGGCGAAAGCCGCCGGAAAACGTCCCGGGGGGCAGCGTGGTGCTCGTGGGCAAGGTCCGCACGACGCTCGCCGCCGAAACGGTGTTCGCGCCCGCGTCCAGCCCGGCGAGGCTGGCGTAAGTTCCGCCGCCGCCATTCAGGACGCCGGTAGAAAATTCCGTCGCCGCCGGCGTGGTGCCGAAAGTTTGGAGAACACTGCCGCCGGGACCGACAGAAATCGCGGCTTGGGCAGAGATGCACGCGGCTGTCATTAAAATTTGTAAGAGGAGCTTTTTCATTTGGGGACGGATTTTGACACACCGCACGGGGGAAGCAAGTCAGCACTTTTCACATGGCAGCGGGAGGGGACTTGTCACCGCCTTTTCTCCGCGCGACTTGTCGCGCGTCGGTGTGGCGACAACTCGCCAAACAAAAAGGCGGTGACAAGTCCCCGCACTCCAGGAAGGCCGCTCAGTCCGCACCGTCATCCGTAGGCGGCGTCTGCCGAAGGATGACGACGGCGTTCTTGATGGGCCGCTGGCGGCCCGGGCCTGGCGGGCCGTACTTAGGCGTGGTGATGCCGAAGCTCGGGCGGTTGATCGTCTCGCCATTCAACATCAGCGTGGTCGAGACGCCGCCGTCCATGTTGATGGCTTCGCGGCAGCCGAGGGTGACGAGGAAATCCGCCATGTCCGACAATGGAATGCCGACCGACAAGCCCGGCTGGCGGCCATCCGCCACGGCGAGGAAGAGATGCTCCTCGTTCCAGCCGATGGCAGAGCGCGGGTGCAGTTGCTCGCTCATGCGTGCCGTGACTTCAAAGGGTTTTCCATCTCGCACCAGCATCGGGCCAGTGCCGAGCGCCTCAGTCACGCCGCTCAAATCCGGGTCGGTGGCGACCGTGATCGTGACCGGAGTTCCGTTGGTAAGTTGGGGCAACGTCGCCACGAGATTGGAGCCGAGCGTCATCAACATCATGCCCGGCGGCACGTTGGTGAATCCATCGGCGCTCGTGACCGTGCGCGCGCGATACGTGCGGCCCACGCGCAAGGGCAGCCACGGTCCCGGGCCGTCCGGGGCCAGCGTCCATTCGCGTCCGCCGGGCGGGCGGATCGGGCCGCCTTGTGGGATGGTGGAACTGGAGGTGTTTGTGCCCGGTCTGGGGACGCTGGTGGTGGAAGTGGAGCGCGTCGTGGTCGTACGATTTGTCGCCACGCGGCCCGTGGTGGCCGCGCGATTGGTCGGCTCACGATAATTGTAGAGCTGCCCCAGGCTCGGCGTGAACAGCACCAGCTCATTCGTCCCGAGTTGCTCGTTCAGTCCGGCGAGGTTCGTGCCGCCGCCCGGCCACGAAAGCGTCAGGCGTGAGCGCACCGGTGCACCGTGAATTTCCCCGCGCGCGTCCAGCCAGAAGGCCGCCGGTCCCGTGGGTACGCTGATCAGTTGGCCACGCAAAATTTGCAGGCCGCGCGGCTCGCCGGTCGTGGTGCCGGACATCATGAAGAAGTCGGCGTTCATCGCGGCGACCGGCGTGCCCAGTCCTTTGGGCAGCGCGTGAACTTGATTGGAAACCGTGTCGAGGCCGACGACGGTGTTGCTGGCCAGGGTGGTGACGAGAGCGAGGTCTTGATTCAGGCGAGCCCGTTCGATTCGCACCACGGTGTAGAGCACCGGGCGGTCGTTGGTGACGCGCGTCAGGGCCACGCCCGGGCCGCTGTCCTGCCAGATGAATTCTGCGGCGCTGCTGGCCGAACCCGCCGCCAGGGCCGTGAGGAGCCAGGCCACGTGCCGAAAATTCATGCTGCTCTGACGTTGGCGGTCACGGTTTGCTCGAAGAAATTTCCCGATGTGAAGTGCCGGCCAAGGGCGCCGGGCCATCACTCGACGATGCACTCACAATCTTCTCACGCCTCACGCCGGCGCGCAGAGGACAGCGCCGCCCGACCCGCCGCTGGATCAGGAAAACTCTTTGCGCTCGCCGCCGTGCGCCAGTATCTCAGGCGCTCTTGAGCTATGTTTCAAAGCATTGGTGAAATGGTCGTGCTGCTGTGGCGCACGTTGCAGGCCCTTCCCAAGCTCTGGCGGCAGAAGCAGAAGGTCTTCGAGCAGCTTTTCGACATCGGCAACGCCAGCCTGCTCATGGCGTGCATCCTCGCGCTCTTCATTGGCGGCGTCATCGCGCTCCAGACCGGGCCGCTGCTCGCGCAATACGGTCTCGCCACTTCCATCGGCGGCGGCGTGGGCGTGGGCATGGCGAAGGAACTCGCGCCGGTGATGATGGCGATTCTCATCGCGGGTCGCATTGGCTCGGCGATGGCGGCGGAAATCGGTTCCATGCGCGTGTATCAGGAAATTGACGCGCTGCGCACGATGAACATCGACCCCATCCACTACCTCGTGCTGCCGCGCCTCGTCGCCATCACCATCGCCCTGCCGATGCTCACGCTTTTCGCCATGCTCGCCGGCTGGATGGGCGGCGCGCTGGTCGCGGCGACGAATGAGAACTTGCAGATCGGCTTCGACGCCTACTTCTCGAACTTGCGCCAGACCGTCGAGTTCAAGGACGTCTTCGACGGCCTGTTCAAGAGCGTCGTCTTCGCCATCACCACCGGCGTGGTCTCCTGCGCGCAAGGGTTGCAAACCATCGGCGGCCCGCGCGGCATCGGGCGCTCGGTCACGAAGGCGGTGGTGAACTCGATCATCTTGATCCTGATCTGCGATTACTTTCTCACCCGGTTTCTGCTCTACTTCGACTGATGAACGGCGGCGCAAATCAACAGCAGAGTGTGTCCGTGGAAGTGCGCGGACTGCGCAAGAGCTACGGCGGCGTGGAAGTCCTGCACGGCATCTCGCTTGAAGTCGCGCGCGGCGAAATTTTCGTCATCATGGGACCGAGCGGCAGCGGCAAGAGCGTGCTGCTCAAGCACCTCATCGGGCTGGAGACGCCGGACGCGGGCGAGATTTTGATCGAAGGCGAGCGCGTCGAAGCCGAGGGCGTGCTGGACAAATATCGCATGGCGATGGTCTTCCAGTCCGGCGCGCTGCTGAACTCACTCAACGTTGCGGACAACGTCGGTCTCTACCTGCGCGAGCATCGTCTGATGAAACCGGCGGACATTGATCGTGTGGTGCGCGAGAAGTTGGAACTGCTTCAACTCAAAGGCGTGGAGAAGAAAATGCCGAACGAACTTTCCGGCGGCATGAAAAAGCGCGTGGCCATGGCGCGCGCGCTGGTCATCGAGCCGCAGTTGATTCTCTACGACGAGCCGACGAGCGAACTCGATCCGCTCATGGCCGTGACCATTGGGCAGGAGATTCTGGATTTGCAGGCGCGTATCCAAGTCACGTCCATTGTGGTGACGCATGACCGCGATCTGGCGTTCGGCATCGCCGACCGCATGGCGATGATGAACGAGGGACAAATCATCGCGCTCGGCACGCCCGACGAAGTGCGCCGCAGTGCCGACCCGCTCGTGCAAAAATTTCTAACCGTTGATTTCAAACCCCAACTCGCAGGAGCAATCTAGGAGCCTTATGAGAAATTCTCTCGAAACCAAACTCGGCGTTTTCTTTGTCCTCACGCTGTTCGCCGCCTTGTTCGTTCTGGAAATGGCCGGCGTGGCGGATTTCTTCAAGCCCGGCTACAAGGTCTATGCCGACTTCCAAACCGCGCAGGATTTGAAGGAGGGCGACCTCGTGAAAATGGCCGGCGTGGAAATTGGCCGCGTGGACGACATCCGCCTCGCGAACGAGAAGGTGCGCGTGACGTTGAAGGTCAGGAAGGCCGATGCCGAAATCCGCACCGACAGCAAGGCCACCATCAAGTTCACCGGGCTGATGGGGCAGAACTTTGTCTCGCTCGACTTTGGCTCCTCCAACGCGCCGCGCGCGGTCGAGGGCGCGATCCTTTCCACCACGGAGCAGCCGGACTTGAGCGCGATCATGGCGAAGCTCGACGGCGTGGCGGGCGACATTCAGGGACTGGCGAAAGGTTTTTCCCCGGACAATCTTGCGCCGCTCTTCGGGCCCATCACCGACTTCATGAAGCAGAATTCCACGAACCTGAGCGCAATTTTGGAGAACACCCGGATGGTGACGGAACAGGTATCGAACGGCAAAGGCAGCGTGGGCAAAATGCTCTACGACGATACGCTCTACAACACGGCGCTCAGCGCAGTCGTTGGGCTGCAAGCCGGCACGGCGGAACTTAAATCCACCGTGCTCGAAGCGCGCGGCATGATGACCAACGCCAACTCCATCATCTCGCAGATCAACGCGGGGCAGGGGACGCTGGGCAAACTGGCGAAGGACGAAAAACTTTACGTCGAGATGACGTTGGCCATGACGAACGCGCGCGAGATTCTGGAAAAGGTGAATCGCGGCCAGGGCACGATGGGCAAAATCGTGAACGACGAATCGCTCTACAAGAACGTGAAGGTGAGCCTCCAGAAACTCGACAAGGCGACGGAGAGTTTGGAGGACCAGGGGCCGCTGAGCATTCTGGGGATTGTGGTGCAGAGTTTGTTTTAGCGATGGAGCGCCGGCTTCCAGCACGGCGCGTTGGATGCCAATAACACGAACGCGCCGTGCTGGAAGCCGGCGCTCCGCTGCCATGCAACATCTCGTCGAGGACTTCCTGACCTACCTGCGCCACGAGCGCGGGCAGTCCGAGAGCACGGAGAAGAATTACAGCTACCTGCTCACCCGCTTCGTGAACTGGGCGGCGAAAGAAAAACTCACCGACTGGAAGCAGGTTGAACTGAACCACCTCACGCGCTTTCTCGAACACGAACGCCAGCGTCCGCTCGACACCGAGCCGCCCGAGTCCCTGCGCCGGCTCAGTTCGGAGAGCGTCTATCTGGAAATCGCCGCGCTGCGCGCCTTCTACCGTTTCGCGGAGAATGAAAAATTCCTGCCCGCCAATCTCGCCGAGCATCTCTCGCTGCCGCGCCGTTGGAAGCGCCTGCCCAAGTCCTTGAGCAACGCGGAAATTGATCAACTTCTGCAACCTCTGCCGCTACAGACGCCCGCGACACTGTGCGACCAGGCCATCCTCGAACTGGCTTATGCCTCCGGCCTGCGCATCTCGGAGTTGAGGAATCTGCGTCTGGAACAATTGCATCTGGAGGAAGGCTTCATCACCGTGATCGGCAAGGGCAACAAGGAACGCATCGTGCCGTGCGGCCGAAAAGCGGTGGAGGCGATGAACCATTACCTCACGGCGGGACGGCCCAAGCTCGTGACGCCGCGTTCGCCCGCGAATGTTTTTCTCACGCAACGCGGCACGCCCTTCGCGCGCGGCACGCTCTGGCTGCGCATCAAGCAGCGCGTGAAACTCTCCGGCATCGAGCGCAACATCACGCCCCACATGCTGCGCCACAGCTTCGCCACGCACCTGCTCGATCACGGCGCGGACCTGCGCGTGATCCAGGAACTGCTCGGCCACGCGCGCATCAACACCACGGAAGTGTACACGCACGTCGCCAGCAGCCGCCTGCGCGAGGTGCATAAGAAGTTTCATCCGCGCGCGCAGAAGAAGTGAAAGGCGGAACGGCGCAGAGGTGCCCGTCCGAACGTCCGAACCAGAATGCAGGTTGGCTTTCGGCGGTGGCGTGCTTTAAGAATCCGGCACGATTCACCCGAAGAAAATGCGCCGGATGCAGACATGGTTTTCGATGTTGGCTCTCGCTGTGGCGACAGCCTCCGCTGGTGCCGCCGCGGTGGAAGTGGCCCGGCTCCCGCCGCCTTCTTCATTGACCATCGACTTCGCGCGCGACGTGCGGCCGATCTTCGAGCGCCATTGTCTCTCGTGCCACGGCGTGGACAAGCAGCGCGGCGGCTTGCGGCTGGATGACAAAGCCTCGGCGCTCCAAGGCGGGGAGAATCACGCGCCGGACATCCGCCCCGGTCGTAGCGCGGACAGTCCGCTCATCCATTTCGTCGCCGGACTCGTGCCGGACATGCAGATGCCGCAGAAGGGCGAGCGGTTGACTGCTGAACAAGTTGGGATTCTGCGCGCGTGGATCGATCAAGGCGCGGTCTGGCCGGAAGCAGCGCAGAAGAAAACTCACTGGTCGCTCACGGCGGTCACGCGCCCCGTCGTGCCGCGCCGTGGTAATTCTGGAAATCCCGTTGATGCCTTCATCGTTGCGAAACTCGGCGAGAAGAAACTGTCGCTCTCGCCCTCCGCAGATCGCCGCACGCTCATCCGCCGGCTGTCGTTTGATTTGATCGGGTTGCCGCCATCGCCGGAGGAAGTGGAGAAGTTCGTTTCCGACAAGAACGCCAACGCCTACTCCCATCTCGTCGAGCGTTTGCTCGCCTCGCCGCGCCACGGCGAACGCTGGGGGCGGCACTGGCTTGATGTGGTGCGTTTCGCCGAGTCGCATGGCTTCGAGATGAACCAGCCGCGCGCGAATGCCTGGCCGTATCGCGACTACGTGATTCAGGCTTTCAATGAAGACAAGCCCTACGACCAGTTCGTCACGGAGCAACTCGCGGGCGACGCGCTCGGCGTGGATCAGGCCACCGGCTTCATGGTCGCGGGTCCATGGGACCAGGTAAAGAGTCCCGACCCGGTGCTCACCGCCAATCAGCGCGCGGACGAATTGCACGACATCGTGAGCACGACCGGCAGCGCGTTTCTCGGCCTGACCGTCGGGTGTGCGCGCTGCCACAACCATAAGTTTGATCCCATTCCGCAGACGGATTACTTCGCGATGAAGGCGGTCTTCGAGGGCGTGCAACATGGCGAACGGAAACTTCGCGCGGCCACCGAAAGCGGGCGTGAGCAGGAGCTGGCCGAAAGCCGTCGTGAGTTGATGAAACTCGAACGCGAATTGGAAGAGTTCGAGCCGCGCGCGCAAGTCGGTGTCATCGACACCAATGTCTTGCGCGCTCCGGTGAACACGCGCCGGAACATCGAGCGACTCACTCCGGTCGCGGCGAAGCGTGTGCGTTTCACCATCGCGAAGTCGAGTGATGCCGAGCCGTGCCTTGATGAACTGGAGATTTTCACCGCCGATACCGCGCCACGAAACGTGGCGCTGGCGACGGCCGGAACGAAGGTCAGCGCTTCGAGCGTGTATCCGAATTCCGAGCTGCACCGGCTGGAGCATCTGAACGACGGCCAGCACGGCAACAGCCGCAGTTGGATTTCCAACGAGCGCGGGAGGGGGTGGGTGGAACTGGAATTTCCCGAAGCTGTGATCATTGATCGAATCGTCTGGGGCCGCGACCACGAGCAGCGTTTCAAGGATCGGCTCGCGGTGGATTATCGCATCGAAGTTGCTCTGAACTCGAACGACTGGCGCGTCGTGGCTTCATCTGCGGATCGACAGAGCTACCCAGCGGTGAAGAAGCAACTGTCCGGCGTGGATTTCACGAAGCTCTCGCCGACTGACGCGATCCGGGCGAAGGAATTTTCTCGCCATCGCCCAATCCTGGAGGCGCGCATCGCCGAGTTGGCGAAGTCACCGATGATTTACGGCGGCTCCTTCGTCGCGCAACCCGAGCCGACGTTTCGGTTTCATCGCGGTGATCCGCTGATGAAGCGCGAAGTGGTCGCGCCGAACGCGCCGGGCGCGGTGTCGGTCAAGTTCACGCTTGATGCAGCCTCCTTGAATCTGGCTTCCACAAACCACACGGAGAACCAGATGCGTCGCCTGGCGTTGGCGTCCTGGATCACGCACCCGGAAAATCCGCTGACCGCGCGCGTGATGGTGAACCGAGTCTGGCAGTATCATTTCGGCGAGGGACTGGTCAGCACGCCGAGCGACTTCGGCGTGAACGGCGCGACGCCGACGCATCCCGAACTGCTCGACTGGCTGGCGTCGGAGTTTGTCACGCACGGCTGGAGCGTGAAGCATCTGCACCGGCTCATCGTGAACTCCGAAACCTATCGTCAGTCGAGCGAGGCGCGTGAGAAAGGGATGGCAGTGGATGTTTCGTCGCGCTGGCTGTGGCGCTACCCGGCCCGGCGATTGGAAGCGGAACCGATTCGCGATGCCGTTCTCGCGGTGAGCGGCCAGCTCGATTTGCGCGCGGGCGGACCGGGCTTCAGCTTCTTCGAGCCGAACGACAACTACGTGCGCGTCTATGCACCGCGTCGTGAATGGCCCGCCGATACTTTTCAGCGCATGGTCTATGGCACCGTCGTGCGCCAGCGGCCGGATGGCGTCTTCGGTTCGTTTGATTGTCCCGACGGCGGGCAGATCGCGCCGAAGCGCAGCCGCAGCACGACCCCGCTCCAGGCGTTCAATCTGCTGAACAGCAGTTTCATGATGCAGCAGGCGGAGTTCTTCGCCGCGCGACTGGAGGCAATCGCCGACACTCCCGAAGCCCAGGTGCGTCGCGGGTTCGCGCTGGCGTTTCAACGTGAGCCGGATCGCAAGGAACGCGCCGCCGGCGTGAAGTTGATCCGCGAGCAAGGTGCGAAGATTTTTTGCCGCGCGCTGCTCAACGCCAGTGAGTTTATTTATGTGGACTGATTGGCAGACGAATTGGGGCAGACGAATTTTTTTTCCGGAAGGAGAAATGAAGCGGCCTTAATTTGTCTGCCCTAATTCGTTTGCCATGCCGGTGAAATGTCCAGTCAGCCTGTCGCGGATGACCGAAGCCGAGTTCAAAGAACTCGACTACACGGTGATGAAGCACGCCTTTGCGTCTCACAACGAACTCGGGCGGCTCTGTGACGAGGTGGTTTATGAAAACGATCTGGCGGCGCGCTTGCGGGGCGCGGGCCTGGATGTGCAATGCCAGGTGCCACTGCAAGTCATGCACCGAGATTTTCAGAAAAGTTATTACCTCGACCTCGTGGTGAACGGGCGTTCTCTGAGTGAATTGAAAACGGCGACGATGCTGGTCGGCGAACACGAGAGGCAGACCCTGCACTACCTGTTTCTACTGGGCGGGCAATACGGCAAGCTCATCAACTTCGGGGCGGCGTCGCTTGAGCATCGAACCATCAACGCCGTGGTCAGCCCCCAGGAACAGCGCCGTTACACATGGCAAACCGCGCGATGGCGTGGTGAGAATGCGCGGGCCAAACTGATGCTGGAAGTGCTGTCCGATTTGTTCGGTGCTTTCGGAGTCTTCCTGGAAATTCCTTTCTACGAGAGCGCGCTGACACATTTTCTTGGCGGGGAATCCGCCGTCTGGCGGCCTGTGAATTTGGTTCGAGAAGGCATCGCGTTGGGTTCGCAGCGGATGCATCACCTGAACGAAGAAGCTGGCTTCAAACTCACCGCCTTCCCGCGCCAGTCCAAGCCCGGCGAGCGAAGCGTCCGGAGTCTGTTCACGCTCACACCATTGCGAACCCTGCACTGGATCAACTTCCACCGTCATGAAATTGAACTGGTTACTTTTGAAAAATAATTCGTCTGCCCAAATTCGTCTGCCATGAATTCACTCTCCAATGCCGGTCGGTGGATGTTGAACCGCCGGGATTTCCTGCGCCACGGCGGCACGGGCCTGAGCGGCGTGGCGCTGCTAGCGTTGCTGGCGGAGCAACGAATGTTGGGCAAGGAACCCGCACGCCCCACCTGGTCGCCGCAGAATCCTTACGCACCGCGTCCGCCACACTTCGCGCCCAAGGCGAAGAACGTGCTCGTGATTTTTTGCTCGGGCGCGCTCAGTCACATTGATGCTTGGGACTACAAGCCCGAACTCATCAAACGCCATGACCAGCCGCTGCCGGGCAATGACAAGCTGATCACGTTTCAGGGCGAGAACGGCAACCTCGCGCGGCCGCTCTGGGAATTCCGTCCGCGCGGCGAGTCGGGGAAAATGATCTCCGACATGCTGCCGCGCCTCGCGAATCTCGCGGACGATTTCTGCTTCATCCACTCGATGACCGCGAAATCGAACACGCACGGGCCGGCGGAAAATCAGATGAGCACGGGTTTCATCCTGGACGGCTTTCCCAGCATGGGCGCGTGGGCGACGTATGCCCTGGGCAGCGAGCAGCAGAACCTGCCGGCATTCGTCGCCATTCCCGATCCGCGCGGCGTGCCGCAGATGGGGCCGAACCATTGGAACTCGGCGTTCCTGCCCGCGATGTTTCAGGGCACCGCGTTCACAGCGGACAAGCCGATTCCGAATCTGGAAACGCCCAAGGAAGTTTCTCCCGCCGGGGAAGCCGGCACGCGCGATTTTCTCAAGCTGCTCAACGAGCGTCATCTTTCGCGTCATCCCGGCGACAGTGAATTGAGCGCGCGCATCGCGAGCTATGAACTGGCGGCGAAGATGCAACTGAGCGCGGCTGAGGCCGGGGATTTGAGCAAGGAAAGCAAAGCCACGCTCGAATCCTACGGCGTGAACGACGCGAACAAACTGAAGGCCGGCTTCGCGCGCAACTGCGTGCTGGCGCGGCGGCTGATCGAACGCGGCGTGCGCTTCGTGCAACTCTTCAACGGCGCGTATGCGATGGGGGAGGGCGTGGGCAATTGGGATGGGCACAAGACGCTGAAGCAGCAATACGACGTGCATCGCGTGATTCTGGATCAGCCGTGCGCGGCACTCATCGAAGATTTGAAACAACGCGGCCTGCTCGCGGACACGGTCGTCGCCTTCGTGACCGAGTTCGGTCGCATGCCCACGTTTCAAAAGGGCGCCACGGGCCGTGACCACAATCCGCAGGGCTTCACCGTCTGGCTCACCGGGGCGGGCGTGAAACGCGGCTTCAGCTACGGAGCCACGGACGAGTTTGGTCACAAGGCGGTGCAGGACGTCACGACCATCCATGATCTCCACGCCACACTTCTGCACCTGCTCGGTCTCGATCACGAGCGCCTGAGCTACTACCACAACGGCATCGAGCGCCGCCTGACCGACGTGCATGGGGAAGTTATCAGTGATGTGCTGGTCTGAGTCCGGGCAGTAATTCGTCTGCCCTGATTCGTTTGCCGCAGATGGGCCGGGGAGCGGACAGGCAGACGAATGGGGGCAGACGAATTTTAGTTTGGAGGGAGCCAAGGAATTCGGTCCGTGAACACGAGACAGGAATGTCTCGCAACTTGCCGGCTGGAAAGCCGGCGTTACGACCTCACACCCCGTGCTTCGACTCCGCACCGTCGGCGTTGCCGTGGTCGAGGTCGATGAGGATTTCGCGCGGCTCCGCGCCCACGCTCGGGCCGACGATGCCGCGATTTTCCAGTTCGTCCATGATGCGCGCGGCGCGACCGTAGCCGAGCTTCAAGCGGCGTTGCAGGAGCGAGACGCTGGCTTTCTGTTCGCTGCGGATGACTTCGATGCAGTTCTGGATGATCTCCTCGTCCTCGTCGCAGCCGCTCTCGTCGGGGTTGAAACCCTGGCCGGTGCTGCCGGGCATCTTCTGAAGCGCGTTGTGAATTTCCAGCTCGTAGCTGGGCTTGCCCTGCTTGGCGATGAAATCAACGATGCCTTGTAACTCCTGGTCGGTGATGAGCGCGCCTTGCGCACGGTTCAACTTCGCACTGCCGGGCGGGAGGAAAAGCATGTCGCCCTTGCCGAGCAGTTTATCCGCGCCCATCGCATCAAGAATCGTGCGCGAGTCCACGCGGCTCGCGACCTGGAAGGCGATGCGTGCGGGAATGTTCGCCTTGATGACGCCGGTGATGACGTCCACAGAGGGACGCTGCGTGGCGACGATGCAATGGATGCCGGCGGCGCGGGCCATCTGCGTGATGCGCGCGATGGCCATCTCGACATCGGCGGGCGCGACGAGCATGAGGTCCGCGAGTTCATCAATGATGACGACGATGTAGGAAAGTTTTTCCGGGATGACGATGTCCTCGTCACGCGGGACGACAATCTGCTCGTCGAGTTCCACGGCGAAGCCCTCGGAGTTGGTCTCGATCTTTTCCTTCTTCACCGTGAGCGGGAGTTCCGGATCGGACTTGGGAATCGGCTTGTCCTTCGGACGCGCGTTGAAGGAGGCGACGTTGCGCACGCCGACCCTGGCAAAAATCTGGTAGCGCTTCTCCATCTCGTTCACGACCCAGCGCAGCGCGAGAATGACCTTTTTCGGATCGGTAACGACGGGGACGACGAGGTGCGGCAGCGCGTTGTATTGCTGCAACTCGACGACTTTCGGATCGATCATCACGAAGCGCAGTTGATCGGGCGAGAACTTGTAGAGCAAGGAGGCGACGATGGAATTGATGCAGACGGATTTGCCGGAGCCGGTGCTGCCGGCGATGAGCATGTGCGGCATCTCCGCGAGGTCGCAAATGATGGGGTGCCCATAGACATCCTTGCCCAGCGCGAGCGGGATGCGCGCCTTCGTATTCTTCCACTCGTCCGATTCCAAGAGGTCGCGCATGATGACCTTGGTCTTGATCAGATTCGGCACCTCGATGCCAACGGAAGATTTGCCCGGCACGGGCGCGAGGATGTGGATGCGCTCGGCCTTGAGCGCAGCGGCAATGTTGTTCGAGAGCGCGGAAATTTTTTCCAGCTTCACGCCGGGTGCGGGATGCAACTCGTAGCGCGTGATGGTCGGCCCCTTGGTGATGTCGCCGAGCTGCACCTCGATGTCGAACTGCGCGAGCGTCTGCTGCATGAGGCGGGCGCGCTCCATCAACTGCTCCTTCGTCTCGCTGGGGACGAGATTCGGCTCGGGGTGATTGAGCAGGTCGAGTCCGGGCAATTGGTAGTTGCCAATCATCGGCGTGCTGGCCACGGCGAGCGGCTTCTTCTTCGGCGCGATGCGCGGCTTGGGATTGAGCGGCGGCGCGATGAACGGAGCGTCGGCGGTGGCATCGTCCGCCACGTTCGCGGTGGCGAGGGCGGGCTCGCCATCCACGGTCACGACTGGCTCCGGCAAATCCGCCATTTCTTCCGGGGCGTCCTGCGCGTCTTTCGCGTTTTTTCCTTTGCCGAGAATGTCCGCCGTGCTGGCCGCCGCCAATTCTTGCGCGGGAATCAGAATGACCTCATCCGCCGACTCGACGGATTTGCCTTTGGCACCCTTCGTAGCCTTGCCGGACGTAATGCTCAGGTCGCGCACCGAGGGCTCCGGCACGGGCTGCAAATCTGCGCCGAGCGGAACCTTGTCATCCTCCGGTTCGGCAAACTTCTCGGTCTTCTCACTCTTCGCGAGCTTCTCGGGCTTGCCCTTCGAGCGCTCGACCTGGTCCTGAAGTTTCTTCGCCTGCTTCTCCAAGTCCCGCGCGCGTTTCTCCAGTGCCCGTTCCTCGGCAGACATTTTTTCTTCGTCCACGGGTGTCTTCTCGAACATGGTGCGCAGCCATTCGCCGAGCTTGAAGTTGGTCAGGTAGAGCAAACTGACCGCGTAGATGGTGAGGTAAATAATCGTCGCGCCCGGCTTGCCGAAGTTGCCGAACAACTGGTTCATCCACACGCCCACGATGCCGCCCGCGCTGGCCGAGCCGAGATTGAAGGCGGCATTCTCGAAGAAGCCCGCCCCCTCCAGCTTCGGGTTCTTCGCCAGCGCATCCATTATTTTCGTGTCCGTGAACAGCGCGAGAAAACCCACGCAGCATAGGAACAACACCACACCCCACGGCCAGCGGCGGCGGAGATGATGCAGCGCGTTCCAGAAACAGGCGACGCCGAACAGCGCACAAAGTATCGGCAGCACGAACGCGCCCGCGCCGAAAGCCTGGAAGAAAAAGTGCGCCATCCACGAGCCGGCCCCGCCGATCAGATTGTGCGGCGTGACGTTGCGGTTCGTGGTGTTCGCGGCGACGTCGTTGCGATCAAACGACGTCATGGCGATGAACAACAGCAGCGCCACGGCGATCAGAACGACACCGATGATGTCGTTGAGGCCGCGGTGTTCTGGAGTGCGTTCCGTTTCCTTGCGTGGCACGTCAGGAGATTAGTCGGGGAGAATGAGGGTTCAATGTTGAATGTGGCGAACGCCGAAAGTGAGCGCAGCTTTCGCCGCTCCCGGAACTTCCGGCCCGCGCGCTCAGTTGTGGGCCACGTTGGCCGACGATGGCGCTTCCGCGCGCCTGGCCTCGCGCAGGCCGACCATGCGTTGCGCGTCCACGTCCCACGCCTTCAGGCGCAGGCAGCGGTAAATTTCCAGCGGCGAGAGCGAGGTCGTCTTGGGCGCGTTCAATTCGGGAAACGCCTTCATGGTCTCCGGCAGCCGGTAGAACGGAATGCGCGCGTTCAAATGATGAATGTGGTGGTAGCCGATGTTCGCGGTGAACCAGCGCATGATCGGATTCATCTTCATGTAGCTCGACGAGACCAGTGCCGCCGTCTCGTAGGTCCAGCCCGCGTTCGTGCTGAAGGTGACGGTCGGAAAATTATGCTGCGCGTAAAACAGATATGAGCCAATGGCGCACGCGATGAGGAACGGAATGAGCATCGTGAACAGCAGCCCCGCCCAGCCTGCGAACACCGTGACCATCACGGCCAGCGCGACGTGAACGACGAACGCGATGATCGAATCATAGTGCCGCGACGGCTGGTTCACGAACGGATACACGCACATGCCGAAAAGGAAGATGAAGATGTAGCCGAACAGGATGGTGACCGGGTGCCGCATGAAAAGATATTTGAACCGCTTGTCCGCCGACGTGGTGCGGAACTGTTCGACGGTCATGATCGGGAACGAGCCGATGTGCGCGCCGCGCAGCTTCGAGTTGTGGTTGTGATGATGGTTGTGCGAACTGCGCCAGATGCTGCTGGGACTGAGCACGAGCACGCCGAAGACGCGCATCAGCATTTCCGCCACCTTCGAGCGCGGGAGAATCGCGTGATGCTGCTGGTCGTGATAAATCACGAACATGCGCAGGGTCAGCAGCCCGGCGGCGACGCTGCACGCCAGTCGCGCGGCCCAATGCATCGGCACCAGCGTCCCGCCGAAGGCCGCGACGACCAGCAGGCCCGTGGACAGCACATGCCACCAACTGCGTAACGTCGAGTCCACGGCGTAGGGTTTCGTCGCCAGCAACAATTCTTTTCCAATTCGAGCAGACATCTGTTTTGTGGATTCTTTACTGCCACAGCGAAAAAGTAATTCCAATTCAGAATTTTTTTCGAATGTATCGCATTGTTTAGAAGGCCCATCCTCGCTCGCGTCAAGGTGACGTTTCGGAATGAGGTTTGCCACGCGCCCTCCCGCTGGCCGGCTGAAGGCATCGGGACTCGCACCCCGCGTTTGCTGCGGGGAAAACTCCGCTCCGTGCGTTCATCTTTCGCAGCCGGGAAAAATCCTTGCGACCCCAAAAGTGCTCCCGTAGTTTCCGCCGCCCTCGGGTGGGTTGGTAGCTCAGTTGGTAGAGCAGTGCCCTTTTAAGGCATTGGTCCAGGGTTCGAGTCCCTGCCAACCCACCATTTTCTCCGTCCGCCTGCCGCGCATGAAATCTCTGTCATCTTCGGCCTGAATCATTGTCTTCGCCGCCGCCGTGTGCCAGACTCCGGCACTCTATGTTATCTCAAACACGCGCCGTCGCTTTGTTTTTGGCTGTCTCGGGACTGGTTTCCACCTTGTCCGCGCAAGTTTTCACCGTGCAACTCGGCACGCCGCCGGCCGCGGCGGAGACCATCATCAGCCGCAGCGATGTCTGGCGCTGGCACAAGGGGACCAACGCGCCCGCCGTCGGCTGGCAGACAAATCTCGACGCCACGCTCGGCGGAGAATGGCTCACGGGCCAGGGCGGGTTTGGCTATTCGACCGACACAGCGGCGGAGACGAACAACTGCCGCACCATCCTCAACGACATGGTAAATAATTACCGCACGCTCTACATCCGCCGCGAGTTCGAGATCACCAACGTCATTGATGCGAGTGTCCGACTCCGGTTCACCATGGATTACGACGACGGCTTCGTGGCCTATCTTGATGGCGTGGAAGTGCAGCGCACGGCGAACGTCCCCGGCACGCCCGGCGTCGAGCCGTCCAACACGGTGCAGACCACTTCCAATCACGAATCTTCCTTGGGCAGCAGCGGTCTGGCCCCGCTCGTGACCGACCTCGGCGCCGTCGGTTCGCGACTGGGCCTGGGCACCCATTATTTCTCCATCATCGGTGTGAACGGGACGCTCAACAGTTCTGATTTGATCATGGTGCCGGATCTGGCCGTGGTGCCCGTGGCCGTCGGCGCGGTGCCGAACAACGGGATTTATGCGCTCGCTTCCACCAATCAGATTCTGCTCACCGGCTCGAACACCCTGGCCGGCGTAACGCGCATCACCGTGAATGGCGATGACGCCTCCTTCAATCAGGCGTTCGGCACCTGGACAAACAACGTTACGCTCGCGCCCGGTTTCAACCGCCTCTACATCGCCGCGCTCGACGGCAGCGGCAACCTGCTCTCCAACATCACGCAGGACGTTGTTTATGAAGTGGCTCCGCTCAACATCAGCGGCGCCCTCGGCGCGAACACGTCGTGGACGAACCCCTCGGAAGTCATCCACATCACCAGCACCGTCACGGTGCCGACCGGTGTCACGCTGACCATCGGGCCGGGCGTGGTGGTGATCGTGTCGCAAGGCGCGTCCCTGCTCGCGGGCGCGGGTGGCATCATTGATGTGCAGGGCACGGACGCGGCCAAAGTTCATTTTCTCCCCGCGACGGCCAACGTGTGGAATGAAGTGGCGGCGGACGGCGCGGCCTCCTTCCTCACCATCCGCCATGCCGAGATCAATCGCGGCGCGGTCAAGTGGCGCAACGGCGCGACCGGTTTGATGGAAGACACCTACATGCACGACTACAAGAACGGTTCCACGCCCATCGCCGGTTGTACGAGCGCGATTTCCGTCACCGTGCGTCGCAGCCATTTCCGCACCTACCATGAGACGCTCTGGGGAAACACGCTGATGTTGATCGAGGACTGTCTGTTTGAGTTTGCGGACAATTCGAGCAGCGACGCGCTCGACTTCGACGGCGCGAAAGACGGCTCGGTCATCCGCCGCACCACCTTCCGAAATGGCCCGCAGACTAACACCGACGCCATCGACATCGGCCCCTTCGCCGGCACCACCGGATCCACGAACACCATCATCGAGAGCTGCATCATGCGCGACTTCCCGAACGACAAGGGCGTGTCCATCGGCGAGGGCTGCTACGGCATCGTGGTGCGGAACTGCGTCATCTGGAACACCGAGTCCGGCATCGGCGTGAAAGATTCGCCCGGCGGACGCCCGCCCTGCACGGCCATCATTTATGGCAACACCATCACCTCCAGCAAGTTCGGCATCCGTTGCTACAACAAGTCCAACCCCGGCTCGCTCACGGACGGTGGGCAGGTCACGAACTCCTTCCACAACATCCTCTTCGGCAATCTCACCAACGTCTCGTTGAACAACGGCGGCACGATGGTCGCGGATTACAGCGACATCGGCGGCGGCTTCCCTGGCACCGGCAACATTGACGCCGACCCGCTCTGGGTGAATCCGCTGGCGCGCGACTACCGGCTGCAGGCCGGCTCGCCCGCGCTCGGCGCGGGACTCGGCGGCACGAATCTCGGCGCTCCGTTCCCGGTCGGCGGCATTCCGATGTGGGTCTCGCATCTCGCGGCGGTCAGTTCCGGCACCAACTTCGTCGCCCTCAACTGGCGCGAGAACGCGGACAACGAGGACGGATTTCTCGTGCAGCGCTCGACCGACAAAATCAACTGGCTCGCCGTGGGCAACACCGGCAACGGCGTGACGAACTTCACCGACACCACCGGCCTCGTGGGCGTGAAATACTACTACCGCGTGCGCGCCACGAACGACGTGGGCGTGTCGCCGTTCTCCAATCCCGCCAGCGGCCAGCAGCAGGCACCGATTCAGTTTGTCGGCGGCACGATTTCCAGCAGCACGGTCTGGGCGGCGGGCACGACCATCATCGTGACCAGTTCCGTAACCGTGGCCGCGAGCGCCACGCTGACGATTGAGCCTTGCGCGACCGTCCTGTTTAACCAAGGCACGCGCCTGACCGTGAACGGCCTGCTGCTCGCCGAGGGCACGCCTGAGTGCCGCATCGTGTTCACCACCAACGCCGCGTCCGGCGCGACGAGCTGGGACCGCATCGATCTCTTCAACGCCGCGAGCACCCACCGCATGAGCTACTGCGACGTGAACCGTTCGACGGGGAACATTGACGCCACCACGACCGCGCTCATCGCGCGCAACATCTGGTGGACGAACACCACCGCGCAGTTGCTCGACCTCGTGGGCAGTTCGGCGGAACTGCACGACTCCTACATCCCCGGTGGCGCGGGCATCGAGCCGGTTCACTTCAGCAACATGCCGGCGAACGGTTACGCGCTGATCAAGAACAACATCTTCGGCGCTCCGGCGGGCTACAATGACAGCCTGGATTTCACCGGCGGCAACCGCCCCGGCCCCATCGTGCGCTTCATTGATAACGTGTTCCTCGGCGCGGTGGACGACGTCATGGACCTCGACGCCACCGACGCGCACATCGAAGGGAACATCTTCCTGAACGTCCATCAGGACGCCGTGCGCTCCAGCACCGCCAACGCCATTGCCACCGGCGAAGGCACCGGCGACTCCGAAATCGTGGTCGTGCGCAACATCTTCTACAACTGCGACCACGCCATGCTGCTCAAGGATGCCGGCTCGGCGGTCTTCGAGAACAACACCGTGGTGACCATCGAGACCAACCAGTTCTCGCGCACGCCCGCGGCTTACTTCCAGTTTGGCGAGCCGCATCGCAGCGTGCCGGGCGGACGCGGCGTGCTGATGAACGGCAACATCATGTGGGACCTCCGCAGCACCACGCCGTTCCTCGCCTTCACCAACGGCGTCATGTTCATGGTTGCGAACGACAACATCATCCAGGGCACGAACATGGCCTTCGGCGGCAACTCGACCAACGACCCGATGTTCGTGAACTGGCAGACGCCGCTCACCTACCTGAACATCAAGAGCAACCTCGCGCTGCTCGCCGGTTCGCCCGCCATCGGCACCGGACCGAACGGTTTGGATCGCGGCGCACTTGTCCCCGGTGGGGCGTCCATCTCCGGCGAGCCTCCGACGTTCACGACCAACACTTCCGCCACGCTGAACATCGCCGGTCCCGGCATCTACTCCTACCGTTGGAAACTGAACAACGGCCCGTGGAGCGCGGAATTTTCGTTGACGAATGATTTCCTCATCACCGCCACGCTGTTCTCGAACGCCGTGCCGATCACGTTGAGCGGACTCGCCGATGGCACTTACACCGTGTCGGTGATTGGAAAGAATTCCGCCGGCTTCTGGCAGGACACGAACAGCGCCACCGTTTCCAAAACGTGGAACGTCGGCCCGTCCGGCGACACGGACGGCGACGGGATGCCCGACACCTACGAGAACCAGTACCCACTCGCGCTCGACGCCAATGATCCTCTGGACGCCGGCGAGGACTATGACGAGGACGGGTTGACGAATCTGGAAGAGTATCTCGCCGGGACGAATCCTGAATCCGCCGCCAGCCGGCTCTGGTTGCAGACGCTGCCGCTGTCGGGCGGGCTGGCCTTCACCTTCGAGGCCGTGTCGAACAAGAGCTACACCGTGCAGTATCGCACCTCGTTCAGCACCGGCTCGTGGGTCCATTTGTCCAACTTCATCATGACTCCGACCAATCGCACCGTGGAGATCACCAACGCCACGAGCGACCCGATCCGTTTCTACCGCGTGGTCACGCCGCTCGTGCCGTGAGGAGCAAGCCCCCCGTCGGAGCCATTGATCGGAGCGCGAACCGCCGAGTCCGCGCGTTCATGCTGATCGAACCACGGAAGACACGGAAAACACGGAAGCTGAACTCATTGGTGAACGCACGGCCCACCATATTCCTTCCATGTGGTCCGTGTCTTCCTTGGTCGAACACGCGGACTCAGCGGTCCGCACTCCGATTTTTAGACAAATCATTTCAGTTGGGCGACAGTCCAGCATTAACCCGAAAACAATGATGACTCAGAATGATCGTCGCCATGCCGTATCCAGTTTCAGTGAGGCGGCCCCGAAAGCGGCGCTAAAGCGACCGCACTCCAAACGCTCCGCGCGGCACGAGGCGCTGGTTGCTGCGCGCCAGCGTTTGGAGTGCGGTCGCTTTAGCGCCGCTTTGTTCCTCGTGCTGTTCGCGCTCACCTTCCCGTCCGCCCGCGCGCAGAACGTCCTCATCCATGAAATCATGTTCCACCCCTCGTCTGAGAATTCGCGCGAGGAGTATCTCGAGCTTTACAACGCCGGGCCGACGAATGTGAACCTCTCCGGCTGGCAATTTACGCGTGGCATCCGCTTCACCTTTCCCAGCAACACCTTCATCACGGCGTCCGGCTATCTCGTGCTGGCCGGACAGCACGCTGCTTTCACCAGCAAATATCCCGGCGTGACCAATGTGCTCGGCGGTTTTGTGGTCATGCGCACCACCAATGTCGCCAGCGGCACCTACACCAATTTTGAAAACTCCCTGAGCAACGGGCGCGACCGTCTGACCCTCGTGAATGCTGCCGGCAACGTCATCGACGACCTCACCTACGCCGACGAGGGCGACTGGGCGGTGCGCCAGCGAGGGGTGACCGACGGCTGCTGCCAGGGCTGGACGTGGTTGTCGCGGGCGGATGGCCTGGGCCGGTCGCTGGAACTGGTCAATCCGGCGCTGCCCAATGATCGCGGGCAGAACTGGGCCGCGAGTGTCACGGTCAACGGCACACCCGGCGTCGCCAATTCCACGGCCTCGGCCAACGCCGCGCCGCTCGTCGTGGACGTGGCGCACGCGCCGCTCATTCCGCAGTCCACGAACGTGGTCACGATTTCCGCCCGCGTCATTGACGACGCGCCGCCTGCCGCCGTCACGCTCTTCTGGCGCGTGAACATCGTCGGCCCGCCCGCCTTCACCAGCGCGGCGATGTTCGACGACGGCGCGCATGGCGACGGCGCGGCGGGCGACGGCCTGTGGGGTGCGACCATTCCCGCGCAGGCGCACCTCGCCATCGTGGAGTTTTACGTCGAGGCGGTGGACGGATCGAACCAGACGAATTCCTGGCCGCGCCCCGCCGTGAACACGGACGGCGTGACGTTGATGAATCGCGAGGTCTTCTCCTTCAACGCGCTTTATCAGGTGGACAACACGGCCTACACCGGCGTTGCGCCGCTCTACAAAATCATCCTCACGCCGGGCGAGCAGGTGGAGTTGGGCAACTTGTTCAACGGTTCGCCGCAAAGCGACGCGGCCTTCAACCTGACGTTCATCGGCGTGGACGCGCAGGGCGCCGAGGTGCGTTACCTTGGTTCCACGCGTAATCGCGGGAACGGCAGCCGCTCCGGCACGCCGCACAATTACCGCATCAGCTTCGTGTCCGACGCACCGTGGAAAAACAAGGAGGCCCTCAACATGAACGCGCGCACGCCGTGGGCGCAGCACTTCGGGTCGGTGCTGGCCCTGAAGTCCGGCGCGGCGGGGGCGGATTCGCACGCGGCGCAACTGCGCGTCAACGGCGGCGCGGGACCGGGCGGCACGCCCGCGAACAATCATTACGCGGCCAACGAAGACATCAGCGGCGACTGGGCCGAAAATCATTTCCCGGACGACGGCGGAGGCAACGCCTACAAGATCAAGCGCAACATCAATCCGCCGAATTTTGATTATCGCGGCCCGCTGGCGGGTTCGTACATGAACACCTATTTCAAGCAATCGAACCTGGCCGAGAACGACTACGGCGACATCATCACCATGCTGGAGGTGATGGGTGAGAACCAGACCGGGCTGTTCACCACGGAGCGGGCGCGGGCGGCGGTGAACGTCGAGCAGTGGATGACGCACCTCGCCGTCATGAACCTGATGGGCAACAACGAGACGGGACTGAACTCGGGTTACAACGACGACTACAACATGTACCGGGGCGTGAACGATCCGCGCTTCATCCTGCTCTACCACGATCTGGACACGATCATTTCACAGGGCGGTTCGATGGGTACAGGGAGCGGGATTTTCACGGCCACGCAGAACATCGGGGCGGGTTCGGGCAACGCCTTCAACAACTTCATGCACTGGCCGGAGTTTGAGCCGGTCTATTACCAGACCCTGCAGCGGCTGCTCGACACGAGCTTCGCCAAGACCACCTTCGATGCGCTCATCACGCAGACGCTCGGCTCCTACATGCCGGTCAACACCATTAACACCATGAAGTCGTGGATGGACGCGCGCCGCATTTTTGTGCAGGGCCTGCTCAACACCTACTTCGCCTCGAACCCGCCGCCGCCGACCGCGACGGTCATGGGCACGCCGCGTTCGCCCACGCCGTTCACGACCGCGACGCTCACCGTCGGCGGATCGAACGTGGTGAGCTACCGCTTCAAATTCAACAACGGCAGCTACGGCGCGGAGACGCCGGTGGCCACGCCCATCTCGCTCGCCGGACTCGCGAACGGCAGCACCAACGTCGTGTTCGTCATGGGCAAGAGCGCGGCTGGCGCGTGGCAGCATGGCACCAATTCACCGACCGTCTCGTCCGTTTGGATCGTGAACACCGCGACGCCTGCGGTGCGCCTGAACGAAGTGCTGGTGCAGAACATCACCGCGCTGAATCACGTCGGCACCTTCCCTGACGTGATCGAACTGTTCAACGAAGGCGGCTCGACCGTGAACCTCAGCGGCCTGCGTCTCACCGATGATCCGTTGAACCCGAACAAGTTCACCTTCCCGACGAACACCACGCTCGCGCCGGGCGGCTACCTGCTGGTGTTCGCGAACAACGAAGACGGCAGTGGCGGCTTACACACCGGCTTCAGCCTGAGCGCGAGCGGCGAGGGCGTTTATCTTTTCCACGCCACGAGCAACACGGTGCTGGACTCGGTGGTGTTTGGTTTGCAACTCGCGGATTGGTCCGTGGGACGCTTCGGCACGTCGGGCGAATGGAAACTCTGCGCGCCCACCTTTCCCGGTGTGAACAGCGCCGTTGCCACCGGCAGCCGCAACGCGCTGCGCATCAATGAATGGCTCACCGCCGGCACGCCGCCTTTCGCCGAGGATTTCGTGGAACTCTACAATCCGTCCGCGCTGCCCGTGGATTTCGGCGGCAGTTTTCTCACCGACGAACCGATTGGCTTCCCGACGCGCAGCCCCGTGCCGCCGCTGACCTTCATCCAGTCCAATTCCTTTGTCGCTCTGATCGCCGACGGCAACACCGGCGCGGGCGCGGACCATCTCTCCTTCTCGCTCTCCAGCGACCTCGGCGAGATCGCGCTGTTCGATCCGTCGCTCACGGTCATTGACAGTGTGAGCTACGGCCCGCAGACGCCGAACGTCTCGCAGGGTCGCTGCGGCAATGGCGCGAACAATTTCGTTTTCCTCGCCGCGCCGAGTCCGGGGGCGGGGAATCTTTGTCCGGCGGGCGGCGGCGGTTCCGGCACCCTCAGTGTCATGGCCTACAACGCGACCTGGCGTTTCAACCAGACGAGCAATCTCGACGGCGTGGCGTGGAACGTGGCGGGCTACAACGACACGACGTGGCAGTCCGGGCCGGGGCCGTTCGGCAGCGCCTCGGGCATCACCGAACCGGTGCAAACATTTCTCACGGTGCAGAACGGACGCATCACGTTTTATTTCCGCAGCCAGTTTGTTTTCCCCGCGTCGCTCGCCGGTTCCACGCTGCTGCTTTCGCATTTCACGGATGACGGACTGGTGCTCTACGTGAACGGCCAGGAGGCCTACCGCTACAACCTCGCCGCCGGGCCGGTCACTTATTCAACGCTCGCGACGTTCGTCTCGGGACCGCCGCCGGAACTCACTTCGATTCCGCTGCCCATGACCAACATCTTCACCGGCACCAACCTCATCACCGTGGAGGTGCATCAAGGTTCGGCGGGCAGCCCCGACGTCTATTTCGGCGCGAAGCTCGAAGTGGTCACGAACAGCGCCGCCACGGCCGGACTGCGCCTCAACGAAGTCCTCGCCAACAACTCGAACGTCGAGGAACCCGACGGCTCCACGCCGGACTGGGTGGAATTTTTCAACCCGTCGGCGGGCGCGGTGGATCTCGGCGACTCCAGTCTTTCGGACAACGTGGCCGTGCCGCGCCGCTGGGTTTTCCCCGCCGGCTCCGTGGTGCCGCCGGGCGGTTATCATCGCGTGTTCTTCTCTTCGAGCACGCCGGTTTCCGCGACCAACACCGGCTTCGGACTCAAGGACACGGGCGACGCGCTCTACCTGTTTGCTCCCGGCGGCGGATTGCTCGACACGGTGACATTTGGTTTGCAGGCGGCGGATTTTTCCATCGGTCGCCCGAGCGGCGGCACGAACTGGCTGCTCTGCATTCCCACGCCCGGCTCGTCGAACCTCGTGCAAAATCTCGGCGACGTGTCGCTCGTGAAGGTCAACGAGTGGATGGCGAATCCTTCGAGCGGCGACGACTGGTTCGAACTGTTCAACCCGAACTCGCAGCCCGTGGCTCTCGCGGATTACTGGCTTTCGGACACGCTCGGCACGCCGGCCACGCGCATGTTGTATCAGATTCCCAAGCTCTCGTTCCTCGGCATCGGCGCGTATGCCTATCGTGTTTTCTTTGCCGACAACGCGCCGCAAAACGGCCCGAACCATGTGAACTTCAAACTCTCCAACGCCGGCGAGTCCATCGGCTTCTCGCAGCCCGGCGGCACGCTGCTCGACGCGGTGACCTTCGGTGCGCAGACGCTCGGCGTGTCGCAAGGCCGCTTGCCCGACGGCGCGGCCTTGATCACGAATTTCACCGTCAGCGTGAGCCAGGGCGACTTGAACTGGCTGCCGCTGAACAACGTGGTCATCAACGAAGTGCTCACCCACACCGACCCGCCGCTGGAGGACGCGATTGAAATTCAAAACACCAACGGCACGAGCGTGAACATCAACGGCTGGTTTCTCAGCGACTCGAAGAACGAATTGCGCCGTTACCAGATCACCAACGCGCTCACCATTCCGGCCGGCGGCTTCCGCGTCTTCTACGAAACGCAGTTCAACGACACGTCCGTGCCCACGTCAGCGTTCTCGCTCAGCTCGTCGAAGGGCGACGAAGTGTATCTCTCGCAGGCCACGAATGGCGTGCTGACCGGCTACCGTGCGCAGGTGATCTTTGGCGCGGCGGCCAATGGTGTGTCGTTCGGACGCCATCGTCGCAGTGACGGGCAGTTTGATTTTGTGGCCATGAGCGCGCGGACGTTCGGCGTGGATTCTCCGGCGACGGTCGCGCAGTTCCGCACCGGCACCGGGCTGGCGAACGCCTATCCAAAAGTCGGCCCGGTGGTGCTTTCGGAAATCATGTATCACCCGCCGGAGATAAACTTGCTCGACAACACGCGCGACGAATTCATCGAGTTGAAGAACATCACGGGCGGGCCGGTGCAGTTGTTCGACGCGGCGTATCCGAGCAACCGCTGGCGGCTGCGCGGCGGCGTTGATTTTGATTTCCCCCCGAACACGACACTGGCTGCCAACGGCACGCTCGTCGTGGTGAGTTTCAATCCCACGAACACGACGCTGCTCAATGAATTCAAAACGGTTTATGGCGTGACCAGCGCGGTGACCATTCTCGGCCCTTGGAACGGACAGCTTGCGAACGCCAGCGAGGAGATTGAATTGCGCCGGCCCGACGCGCCGCAGCAGCCGCCCGCAGCCGACGCGGGCTTCGTGCCCTACATCGTTGTCGAGCGCGTGGTCTATGCCGACCTGCCGCCGTGGCCCGCCGTCGCGGATGGCAGCGGTTGGTCGCTCCAGCGCGGGAGCGACAGCGGCTACGGCAACGATGCGACGAACTGGATCGGCGCTCCGCCCTCCTTGAATGTCGCGGGTGGCACCGGTGACACGGATGGTGATGGAATGCCAGACGCGTACGAAAATCAGTTCCCGCTCGCGCTCAGCCCGAACAATCCGAACGACGGCGCGCTGGATTACGACGGCGACGGCATGACGAACTTTCAGGAGTATCTCGCCGGCACGAACCCGCAGAGTGTGGCAAGCGTGCTGCGGGTGAATGGTTCCTTCGAGTCGCCGGACCGCATTCGTTTGCAGTTCAACGCGGAGCCGAATGTCACCTACAACTTCCAGAGCCGCGTCTCGCTCAGCACGGGCGTGTGGCTCAATCTGGTGAGCGTGCCCGCCGCGCCCAGCAATCGCACCATCACGATCACGAACACGGCCACGCCGATGAAATTCTACCGCGTGGTGGTGCCGTAGCCGGAGTTCACGCTCGAGCGTGAGTTGGAGTCCAAGCTTCAGCTTGTCCGCGCGCGTGCCGGATTCGCGCACTCCCGGACACGCTGAAGCGTGAACTCCAACCCGTTGACACCCCCGCGCCTTTCTTGTTCTCTCGCCGCGCTTGAATCAGCCAGCAACCATTCTCCCCGGCGCGACCATCGGCGTGCTCGGCAGCGGCCAGTTGGGCCGCATGTTCGCCATCGCCGCGCGCGAACTGGGCTACCGCATTCAGATTTTTTCTCCCGACAATGACACGCCCGCCGGCCACATCGCCGACCGCGAATGGACCGCGCGCTACGATGATTTGGACAAGGTGCGCGAGTTCGCGCGCGGCGTGGATGTCGTCACGTTTGAATTTGAGAACGTGCTGTCGCTCACGACCGAGGCCGTGGCCGAAAGCACTCCGGTGCGTCCCGCCGGGCACGTCCTGCACATCACGCAGCAGCGCCTGCGCGAGAAAACTTTTCTGAGCGAGAACGGCTTTCCCGTCACGCCGTTCCGCCGCATCACGACGCTCGTCGAACTCCAGAACGCCGCGCGCGAACTCGGCCTGCCCGCCGTGCTCAAGACGGCGAGCTTCGGCTACGACGGCAAGGGGCAGGCGAAACTGCGCGCTGATTCCGATTTGTCCGCCGCCTTCGCCGCGTTGCAAGGAGCCGAAGGGATTTACGAGGCGTTCGTGGATTTCGAGAAGGAGGTCTCCGTCGTCGCCGCACGCACGGCGTCCGGCGAGTTCAAGGCGTTCCCCGTTTTCGAGAACGCGCACGCGAATCACATTCTCGACGTGACCTTCACGCCCGCCGCCCTTTCCGAAAAACTGGCGCGCGAGGCGGAGGAACTGGCGCGCGGCATTCTGGAAAAGCTGGATGTTGTCGGCCTGCTCACGGTGGAACTGTTCGTCACGCGCAATGGCCGGTTGCTCGTGAACGAGCTCGCGCCGCGCACGCACAACTCGGGGCACCTGACCATCGACGCGTGCGTGACCAGCCAGTTTGAGCAACAGGTGCGCGCGGTCTGCGGTCTGCCGCTCGGCTCCACCGAACTCAAGCAACCCGCCGCGATGGCCAACCTGCTCGGCGACGTGTGGGCCAACGGCGAACCCAACTGGCCCGCCGCCCTCGAAGACCCGCTCGTGAAACTGCATCTCTATGGCAAAGCCGAAGCTCGCGCCGGACGGAAGATGGGGCACCTCACCGCGACCGGCGCGACGACGGCGGAGGCGGTGGCGCGGGTGGCGCAGGCGCGCGCGCGGCTGCTCCGGCGCTAACGTGCTGCCAGTTTGCAACTGGCAGAATCCGCTCACGCCCAAGGCGAACACAAATTCCACAATGTCCGTCGTGAGTACAAGGTGCCCTGCCGGTTGCAAACCGGCAGCACGTTCCCCTCGACATTCCCCTCGCGCCCGCAACACTTCCGCGCATGGCCCGAACCAATTCCACCATGCTGCCGCTCGGCACCGCCGCGCCGGACTTTGCGCTGCCCGATTTGGTGAGCGGAAAGACCGTGACGCTCGCGGATTTCAAAAACTCTTCCGCGCTGCTCGTGGCGTTCCTGTGCAACCACTGCCCGTACGTGAAACACATTCAGGCCGGCCTGACGCAGCTCGCGAAGGACCTGCAGGCGCGCGGCGTGGGCGTGGTGGCCATCAGCGCGAATGATGTGGCGAATTATCCCGACGACAGCCCGGAGAAAATGTGCGAGGAGGCGCAGCGCGCGGGCTACACGTTTCCGTATCTCTTCGACGACTCGCAATCCGTGGCGCTCGCCTATCGCGCGGCTTGCACGCCGGATTTCTTCCTGTTCGATGGAAAGCAAAAGCTCGTCTATCGCGGTCAGATGGACGATGCACGGCGTGCGAACTCTGTGCCGGTCACGGGCGCGACGCTGCGCGCGGCGGTGGACGCGGTGCTGACGGGCCAGCCCGTGGACGCGCGGCAAATCCCCAGCCTCGGCTGCAACATCAAGTGGAAGGCGGGAAATGAGCCGGAGTATTTCCGGCTGATCCAATGAAGCAGTTATCAGTAAGACCGTAATCAGTGAACAGTCTGACGCGTGTAAATCTCTTACTGATTACTGACCCACTGATTACTGATTACTTTTCTCCAGAAGAATGAGTGCCTCATCCCGGCAATTCCTCGCCATCGAAATCGGCGGCACCAAGCTGCAACTCTTTGCCGGCAACGAATCCGCGCAGATTCTTCAACGCTGGCGTTTCGACGTGGACGCGGCGCGCGGGGGCGCGGGCATTCGCGCGCAGATTGAAGCGGTGCTGCCAGAAATTCTTCGCGCCCACGACATCGCGGCGATCGGCGTCGGTTACGGCGGGCCGGTGGATGGACGCACGGGAAAAATCTGCTGCTCGCATCAGGTCGAGGGCTGGGCGGATTTCCCGCTGGGCGACTGGCTGCGCGAACGCACCAACCGCCCCGTGGTCATCGACAACGACGCGAACTGTGGCGCGCTCGGCGAAGCTCTGCGCGGCGCAGGGCAGGGGAGTAATCCGGTTTTCTACGTCACACTGGGCAGCGGCGTGGGCGGCGGTCTGGTCGTGGACGGAAAAATTTTTCACGGTGCGACGCCCGGCGAATCGGAGCTCGGCCATGTGCGGCTGGACAAGAGCGGCACCATTGTCGAGCAGCGCTGTTCGGGCTGGGCGGTGGATAAGATGGTGCGCGTCGCAGTGGACGACCATCCCTCCTCGGCGCTGGCCCGTGCCGCCGCGGATCTGAACCGAGGCGAGGCCCGCGCGCTGGTTCCGGCGCTGGAGGCCAACTGCCCCTTCGCGCAACACATCCTCTCGGCCACGGCGGACGATCTGGCGTTTGGCCTCTCGCACGTCGTGCATCTCGTTCACCCTGAGGTCATCGTGCTGGGCGGCGGATTGTCCTTCGTGGGCGAGCCGCTGCGCGCGGCAGTGGCGGCGGCGCTCGGCCAGTATCTCATGGAGGCGTTTGCGCCCGGCCCGCGTGTCGCGCTGGCTTCGTTGCGCGAGGACGCCGTGCCGGTCGGGGCGTTGCTGCTGGCGGCGGAACTGTCCTCGTAGCGGCGTCTCGGCAGAGCGCCTCGGAGCGGCGGACAGCCATGTCCGCCGTCGTTGACCTTCGCCAAATCCGGCCAAAGGTGGGGTGGCGAACTGCGGACAGGCTGTCCGCAACTCCGTTCGGTTTGGGCTACACGCCTTCCGACCTCGCTTCGTGTTTTGGCCGCTGCGGCTCTGGAGAGCCGCGGTCCGTCATTTTGGCGGCGCTCTGCCGAGACGCCGCTACGCGATTACTCCGCCGCGAGTTTCCAGACCTTGCCGTTCTTGCCGCGGAGCGCGCTGGTGGTGTTGGTCAGCAGATAAAGTTCGCCGTCGGCATCTTCACCGAAGGCGAGGATGAACTGGCCAATCGCACCGTCCGGTTTCCCGGCGACATCCAGCGCGGCCATCGTCCACTGGCCGTTAGCGCCCTTGGTTGCGGCGTAGATCACGCCGTCAGCCTTCACGAAATTCCGCGACCAGTCGCCGAAGATGTATTTGCCGGTGAGTTCAGGAAGCGCCTTGCCGCGATAGACGTAGCCGCCGGTGATGCTGATGCCTTTCGCGTCCGGGTCCTTGGTGAACTTGCGGAAATTTTTGTAGGCCACGATGGGATCAATGAGCGGTTCCCCGTTTGCGCCGACCTTGGGGCATTCCTCTGGCGGCTTGCGCGCGTCCTTGGGATTGAAGCAGACCAAGCCTTCGCGAATGTTCCAGCCGTAGTTGCCGCCCTTCTTCACAAGGTCCACTTCCTCCCAGGAATCTTGCCCGACATCGGCGAGGAACAGGCCGCGCTCGCCGCCGCGATCAAAGGAGAGTCCCCACGGATTGCGGAAGCCGTAGGCGAAAATTTCTGGCGCGCCGCCGCCTTTCACGAACGGGTTGTCGGTCGGCACCGCGTATTCCTTGCCCGCGTCCTTCTTGTCCACGTCCAGGCGCAGCACTTTGCCGAGGAGCTTGCTGGTGTCCTGGCCGTTGCCTTGCGGCGAGTGGCCGATGCCTACGTCGTTGCCGCCGCCGCCGTCGCCGACGGAAAGGTAGAGCAGTCCATCCGGCCCAAAGGCCATGCGCCCGCTGTGATGGTTGAAGGCGGGCATGTCGATTTCGAGGAGCACGCGCTCGCCGCCAGCAGTGTTGTCCGCCGCGAGCGTGAACTCTGAGAGGCGCGCGGTGTGGTTGAAATTCGTCGGCACGCCCGCGCGCAAGGGCGCGCTGTAGTAGGCGTAGAATTTCCGGTTCGCGGCAAACTTGGGATGCACGGCGAGTCCGCACAGGCCGCGTTCGTCGAAGGCGTTGGTGTTGTGGCCCGCCATGCGGCCCGTCAGATCGAGCACGAGCTTGTCCGCGAGTTTGCCGTCCTTGTTCAGCAGATGCACCTGGCCGAGCTGATCGGCGATCAGATTGCGCCCGCCGTCCATGGGCACGAGCGCGGTTGGCGAAACGAAATTTTCCGCCACGAGTTTGAGAGTGGGTTTCGCGGCCGCGAACGCGAGCGCGGGCAGCAGCGCGGCGACGGCGAGGGAGCAAAGAGTTTTGGTGTTCACGGCGCGGAGTGTAGCGGGAAGTTCGCGCGGGAAAACAAAAAAGGCTCCCGTTGCCGGGAGCCTTCGTGTTGTGGCTGTGAATTTTTTACGGGCAGACCACGCGGTAGAATTTGGCCGGGCCGGTCGCCGCCGTGGTGTAGGGACTCGTCGGAGCGCCGGGAACATTGCTCCAGTTGGCCGGGCTGCTGATGTCCGTGGACTGTTGGAGAACGGCACCGCCGCTCCAGGTGACGGTCACGTCGGGGCCGGCCTGGACGATGCTCAGGGAGCCGGCCGCGCACAGTTGATTGAGCGTGTAGGCCCTCAGCATCAATCCCATCGTAAAGTCACTGCTGCCGAGGTTGGCCTGATGGAGTTCCACCGCAATCACGTTATCCCCCTGACGAAGCGACGCCGGGGAGGTTAACACCGTGACGTCCGGCTGGTTGTCGTCGCCGACCGTGCGAGTAGCGAAGGTGGTCCGGGTGACAGCCCCGGCCGGCATGCCGTCGCGGAGGATTTCCACGCCGTTGAGGTAGATGATGCCGCCGTCGTCGAACTTCCGAGTCACTTCGAGAATCGTGGCGTTGGTGTTGCCAGCGTAGTTGAAGTGGGCGCGGAAGTTGGCCGTGATGGTGTTGGTCTGGGTCACCGGCGAGATCAACCGGATGCAATTCATCGGGGTGGGAGAGATGATGTTAGTGAAGTATTGGTTGAGCACGTTGCCGGGACGGCAGTCGATCCCAGGACCGCCCACATTGCGCTTGGCGTCGAAGACACCCGTGGCCAAGAACCAGGTGCTGTCATCAAACGCGGTCTGTTCCCAGCCCGCGCCCGGATCCACGTCGTTATCCAGATAACGCCAAGGCGCGGTCAGCCCGAGCGGCTGGCTGATGTAAGTATAGACGGGGATCGTGACATCGCTCATGGGGTTGTCCGCGCAAGCGTCCACGGTGGCGGCCAGGATGAGCTCGTAGCCGTGGGACGGGTCAAGCGGATCGGTTTCCAGCAAATAGCCGCGGCTGTTGCCCAGCGGAATGGCCGTGAGGATGGCCACGGCAGCGGAGGTGTTGGTGTCCACCAGAGTGTAATTCCCAATCACATCCTGTGGCGAAGGAACGTTGGTGTTGATGTTTTCGTTGAAGACGACGGTGATGTTCGTGAGGTTGGCGTTGCCCAAGGCATACAGCGGAATGGGGCCGGTGGTGTCCGCGTTGACCGTCAATGTTGCGGCGCCGCTGGTCAGCGGGGTGCAGGTGCCGCCGCCCGAGACGATCGCCCGGAACTGGCTGCCGGAGTCACCGAGGCCGACGGGCGTGAGCGTGTAGGTGAGACTGTTCGCTCCAGGAATGGCTGCAAACCCCCCGCCACTATCGCGCTCCCATTGAACCGAGGCCACGGAGCCAGTGGTTCCGACGGTGAACGAAACCGCGTTGACGACACATTGGGTGATCGTGAGGCTGGACGGGTTGTTCGTAATGCCAGGGCACGGCGGCAGGCCAATCGCGACGGCAAAGTTGTCGATGGCGAAGCCGCCGTCGTTGCCGGACTGATTGTTGTCGTCCAACCACATCAGGAAAATATCCGTGCCCGCAGCCCAAGGGGTGCCAAACGTGATTCCGGCGCTGAGCAGGGCGGCGGCGGTCTGACCGGAAAACGCCGGGAGGAGCTGCCAGTTGCCGGCCACGCCGTCGGTGCTGTAGAAGACTCGCTGGCCCGGGGCTGAATCGGTAACAGGCGTGGCGACGATGCTGTAATTGTAGGAAACCGTGATCGCGGTGACGTCGCCACCTGTGTCGTTTCGGAGGGTGGCCTTGAGCACCGCGACGGGGACGCCCGTCGGCTGAGTATAAACGTAGGTGCCGTTCGTGTTATGTCGTGCGACCCGGGCGGTCCCGGCGGCAGTGGATCTCGTTAGCGCCGTGACAATGGCCGAGGCGTTGATCAACTGTGCCGCGCCATCGACATCACCGGGAGTCGTGTAAGTCGCAGCATCTCCGGGCAGAATATTGTCCTGAGTAGCCCAATCCGCCACCACCAGTGGCGGCTCGGCCGTAAAGGTAATCGGACCCGCGCCGCCGGCGCCCACGAGGATCTGGGCACCGCCCGCCAGGGGCAGGCTCATCAGAAGCAATGAGGCGAGGCCTTGTTGACACCACCGGCCGGTGCGTGAGCGACCGCCGGAACGTTGAAGGGGAGTTAATGTATTTTTCATGTGGAGACGGGTTTGACTAGGACCATGTTTGCAAAGCAGTTTGGCACTGGGTTTAGGTTTTTCGTTTGGGCTGCGGATATACCTAGTCCCTTTTGTGACGGAGTGAAAGATTTTTTTTACGGAACGGAACTTTCGCCAAAACCTCACCGCTGGACGCAACGTTTTCAATCCGCCTCCCAGGGCAAAAAACTGGACGCCTCCCGCGCCTTGCGCGAGCCTCGCCGCCCATGACGCTCAAGCAAAAGGACGAGTTCGCGGAACTGGTGCGACGCCAAATCCAACTGGTCGGCGAAGACCCAAAGCGCGAAGGACTTCAACGCACGCCCGTGCGCGTGGCCGAGTCGATGGCCTTCCTGACCAGCGGCTACGGGATCGATCCGGCCACGGTCTTGAACGAGGCGCTCTTCGAGGCCACCTCGGACGAGATGGTCATCGTGAAGGACATTGATTTCTACAGCCTCTGCGAGCACCACCTGCTGCCGTTCTTCGGCAAATGCCACGTCGCGTATCTGCCGCGCAAGAAGGTCATCGGCCTCTCCAAGCTCCCGCGTCTGGTGGACGTTTTCGCCCGTCGGCTGCAAATCCAGGAGCGCATGACCTTCGAGATCGCGCAGGTGGTGAAGAAGCTCATCAATGCCCAGGGCGTGGGCGTGGTCATCGAGGCGCAGCATCTGTGCATGATGATGCGCGGGGTGCAGAAGCAGAACTCCTACGCCGTGACCTCCACGATGCTGGGAAGCTTCCGGGATGACCCGAGGACGCGGGCGGAGTTTCTCGGTTTGATGGGCCAAAAGCGCAGCGGGGGGTGAGGGATGGAATAAATTCCAAATCCCAAAACTCAAATCCCAAACAAATCTCAAATTCCAAGCGGGGCTGCGCGCTTGGTTGCATAGGGCCGCTCGGGACACGCTGAAGCGTGAACTCCAACGCGGTGAGGTGCCGTTCCTGTTGGAGTTTAACCTTCAGGTTGTTCCGGCCCGGAGGCGGAGCATCAAGCGAACTGACTCCATTCCCTGCCATCCATTCCCCTGACCTTCCCCCTGAACATCTGGCCGGCAAAACAAAGTCAGGGGAATGGAGGGCAGGGGAATGGAACGGGTGTTCTGCCGAAGCAGTCAGTCCGGCGGCGGCGTGTCTTGGTATTTGGAGTTTGTCCGGCTACCGCCGCGTGAAGATGATGATGTGCTGCCACGGCAGCACGCGGATGGTTTCTTTCCAGACCAGCGGATGCGGCCCCATCTCCTTCTTCACCTGCGCCTCGGACATTTTGTGGACGCGCTTGATCGGCACCTTCTCATCCTCGGCGCGAAACTCCACGAACACCATGCGCCCGCCGGGCTTCAAGGCCCGGCTCATCGCCGCCGTCATCTCGAACGGGTGATCGAACTCGTGATAAACATCGACCATGATGATGGTGTCGAGCGAGTTGGTGGGCAGCTTCGGATCACTGATGGTGCCGAGCACGGGAACGACATTGGTGATGCCGAGGCCCGCGAGTTTGTTCGTCAACACCTCGAGCATCTCCTGCTGAATCTCCACGGCAAAAACGCGCCCGCCCGGTGAAACCTTCTTCGCGATGCGTCGCGTGAGGTAGCCGGTGCCGGCGCCAATGTCCGCGACCTGCTCGCCCGGCTGGAACTTCAAACTCTCGATGAGCAGTTTCGTGTTCTCCTCCTGCTCGCGCTCGGGCCGTTCCAGCCAGTCGGCCGCCTGGTGTCCCATGACGTGCGCAATCTCCCGGCCCAGGTAGAAGAGTCCGATGCCGTTTGGATCGTGGATCGCGCGGCGCTCGTAATGATTGGTGGAAGCGGGCGGCGGCGTTTCGGCGGCCGGGAGCGTCACGGCCAGGGCCAGCAGCGCGGAGATTTGGAAGTGCAGTTGCATGGCGGGAAACTACGCGGCAGCGCGGGGCGGTTCAACCGGCTTGCGGTGCCAGATGGAAAACATGGCACCGCCGTTATTGCGGGAAATTTCGGCGGCTGTTACACGAGGGCATGTTCCAATTCGCTTTCGTGCCACGGCGCGCCCGACGATGGATCACGGCCGTCCGGCTGTTGCTGTGCTGTACCGTTGCGGCCCCTGCGGCGGCGGCACCGCCCAACATCATCTTCATCCTCTGCGACGACCTCGGCTATGGCGACGTGCGCGCGCTGAATCCGCAGGGGAAAATTCCCACGCCGCACCTCGACCGGCTGGCGGGGCAGGGGATGATTTTCACGGACGCGCATTCCAGTTCCGCGGTCTGCACGCCCACGCGCTACGGCCTGCTCACGGGCCGTTACAACTGGCGCTCGCGTCTGCAAAACGGCGTCATGGGCGGGATGAGTCCGCCGCTGATCGAGCCGGGCCGCCTGACGGTGGCCGCGCTGCTGAAACAAAACGGCTACCACACTGCGGCGATTGGCAAATGGCACCTCGGCATGAACTGGGCGTTGAAGCCGGGTGAGAAGCCGTTCAACGACAGCATCGAGCAGGGTCAGGCGGGCTGGAGGGCGGACTTCACGCGGCCCATTCAAGATGGGCCGACCGGCGCGGGCTTCGATTACTTTTTCGGCATCGCCGCTTCACTGGACATGGTGCCCTACACGTTCATCGAGAATGACCGGGCGTTAAAAGTCCCCACCGTGGACAAAGCTTTTCCGATGATGGGCGACCGCACGAACAAGTTCACGCGACGTGGCCCGGCGGCGCCGGACTTCGAGGCGGAGGACGTGCTGCCTGCGCTCACGCGACGCGCGGTGGCTTACGTGCGGGAGCGGGCGGCGGACGCGCGCAGTGGCAAACCGTTTTTCCTCTACCTGCCTTTGAACGCGCCGCACACGCCCAGCGTGCCGTCGCAGGAATGGCGCGGCAAAAGCGGGCTGAATGCGTACGCGGATTTCGTGATGCAAACGGATGCGACGCTCGGCGAAATTACGGCCGTCCTGGAACAAACGGGACTCGCCACCAACACGCTCCTCATTTTCACCAGCGACAACGGCTGCTCGCCCGAGGCGGACTTCAAGGAACTCGCGGCGAAAGGGCACAACCCGAGCCACACCTTTCGCGGCACGAAGGCGGATCACTTTGAGGGCGGGCACCGTGTTCCGTTCATCGCGCGCTGGCCGGGACGCGTGCAGGCGGGCAGCACGACGGATCAACTTGTCTGCCTGAATGATTTCATGGCGACCTGCGCGGAAATTCTCGGCATGAATCTGCCGGCTCACGCGGGCGAGGACAGTGTGAGTTTCCTGCCTGTGCTGCTCGGTCGGGCGACTGCGCCGGTGCGGACGTCGCTGGTGCATCATTCCATAAACGGCTCGTTCGCCATTCGTGAAGGGCAGTGGAAACTCGCGCTCAGCCCGAGTTCCGGCGGTTGGAGCGCGCCGCGTCCCGGCACGCCGATGGCAAAGAAACTTCCGCCCGCGCAGCTCTACGATTTGTCCCGCGACCTCGGTGAGACGAACAACCTCGCCTCGTCCGAGCCGGCGACGGTCGCGCGCCTGACCGCGCGGCTGGAAAAAATCGTGGCCGACGGACGCAGCACCCCTGGCCCGCGCCAGACCAACGCCGTGCCGGTGAAACTGTGGAAGGAGAAAGTGAACCATGAATAATCAAGCCAACGGCCCTGGGACTGCGGCGAGCATCGCCGCTCTCCGGGGCGCGCGGCGCGCGAGGGAATTTCCCCGGCGCTCCGCGCCCACCCAGAGCGGCGATGCTCGCCGCAGTCCCAGAGCCTTCGGCGCGATGCTGTCGCGCCTCGGGTGTTTGCTGCTGGCCGCGTGCTGTTTCACGGCCTCCGCCGCGCCGCGTCCCAACATCATCTTCGTGATCACGGATGATCAGGGCTACGGCGACTTGAGTTGCCACGGGAATCCGGTGCTCAAGACACCGAACCTCGACCGGTTTCATCGCGAGAGCGTGCGGTTCACGGATTTCAACGTCAGCCCGACGTGCGCCCCGACGCGGGCGGCGCTGCTGACCGGACGGCATGAATTCCGGAACGGCGTCACCCACACCATTTTCGAGCGCGAACGGATGACGACGAACGCCGTGACCATCGCGCAGGTGTTGAAGGATGCCGGCTACGCCACGGGCATTTTTGGCAAGTGGCATCTCGGTGATGAGGCGGAGTATCAGCCGAACCGTCGCGGCTTCGATGAAGTGTTCATTCACGGCGGTGGCGGCATCGGGCAGACGTTTCCCGGCAGTTGCGGCGATGCTCCGGGCAACACGTATTTCGATCCGGCCATCCTGCACAACGGGCGCTTTGAGAAAACGAAGGGCTATTGCACGGACGTGTTTTTCACCCAGGCGTTGAAGTGGATCGACTCACGGCGCACCGCCCCGGAGCCGTTCTTTGCGTGGGTCGCGCTAAACGCTCCCCACGCGCCGCTGGATGTCCCGGCGGAATACGAGCATCGCTACAAGAACCTGCCGGGCGTGGGCACCAATGCCGCGAAGTTCTTCGGCATGGTCGAAAACATCGACGACAACTTCGGCGTGCTGATGGAAAAGCTGCGCGCGTGGAATCTGGAGACGAACACGCTGGTGATTTTCGTGACGGACAATGGCGGCACGGCGGGCGTGCCCATCTTCAACGCCGGGATGCGTGGCGCGAAGGTCACGCCGTATCTTGGTGGCATTCGCGTGCCGTCCTTCTGGCGCTGGCCGGCGGGCTTTCGCGGCGGTGCAGATTGCGACCGGCTCACCGCGCACATCGATGTGTTCCCGACGCTGGCGGAAATTGGCAATGCGAAAATCAGCGAAGCGGGGCGCGCACAAGTGGAGGGCCGCAGCCTGTTGCCCTTGCTGAAAAATCCGCGCGGCGGCTGGACGGACCGGACGCTCGTCACACACGTCGGACGCTGGGAGCGCGGGCAGGCGGCGCAGTCCGCGTATCGCAACGTCAGCGTGCGGAACAAAGATTTTCAACTCGTCTCGGTGGTGCCGCCGAAGCAAGACGCGAGCAGCCCGCGCTGGGAGTTGTTCGATTTGCAGAGCGACCCCGGCCAGAAGACGAACGTGCTCCGGCGCTTCCCCACGGCGGCGCGCGCGCTGGAATCGGCCTACGAACAATGGTGGAGCGAAACGCAGCCGTATCTCGTGAACGAAAATGTGTCCGCGCCGAAGGTGAACCCGTTCAAGGCGCTCTACTGGAAACAATTCGGCGGCGGGCCGGACAAGAAGTTGCGGGATCTGATGAGTGGGAAAGCGGTGGAGGGAAATTCCAAATCCCAAAAACCAAATCCCAAATAATTTCCAAACACCAAGCTCCAAAGCCGTCGGCCTCGGAGCGCGGACCGCCGAGTCCGCGTGTTCGTGATGGCCTCACGCGAAGTCCGCTACTTCGCCACTTCGGTGCAGCGGGTTTCGCGGATGACCGTCACGCGAATCTGCCCGGGGTATTGCAACTCATCCTCGATGCGCTTGGCGATGTCGTTGGCGAGCTTGAGGGCGCTGGCATCATTCACTTCGTCGGGCATGACGATGACGCGGAGTTCGCGACCGGCCTGCACGGCATAAACTTTTTCCACGCCCTCGAACGACATGCCGATGCGTTCCAAATCTTCCACGCGCTTGATGTAGGTCGTGAGCGTCTCGGAGCGCGCGCCGGGGCGCGAGGCGCTGATGGCGTCCGCCGCCGCCACGAGCACGCCCCACACGCCTTCGTGCGGAACTTCGCTGTGGTGCGAGGCGATGCCGTTGACGACCGCCGCTGATTCGCCGCAACGCCTCGCGATGTCCGCGCCCACGATGGCGTGCGGGCCTTCGATCTCGTGCGTCACGGCCTTGCCGACATCGTGGAGCAGTCCCGCGCGTTTGGCGGTCTCAATGTCCACGCCGAGTTCGCCGGCCATGAGCGACATGAGGTGTGAGACCTCGACGGAATGGTCGAGCACGTTCTGCGAATAGCTCATGCGGAATTTCAACTGGCCGAGCAGTTTGACCAAGTCGTGGTGCATGGGCGCGACGCCCGCACGCACGATGGCGTCCTCGCCGGCGCGCAGGACGGATTCCTCCATCTCGGATTTCACCTTGGCCACGACTTCCTCGATGCGCGTGGGGTGAATGCGTCCGTCGAGGATCAATCGCTGCATGGCTTCGCGCGCGATCTCTCGGCGCACGGGATCGAAACCGGAAAGCACGACCGCGTTCGGCGTGTCATCCACGAGCACGGTGACGCCGGTGGCCATTTCAAAGGCGCGGATGTTCCGGCCTTCGCGCCCGATGATGCGGCCTTTGATTTCGTTGTCGGGCAGGTTGAGCGTGGCACTGGTGCTCTCGAAAGTGTGGCTGCCCGCGTAGCGCTGGATGGCGGTGCTGATGATCCACTTGGCTTTTTCTTCCGCGCGGAGTTTCGCGTCATCGACGATGCGGCGGGTCAGCGCGGCGGCGTCGGACTCGGCTTGTTGCTCGACTTCTTGCAGCAACTGCGCGCGAGCGTCAGCTTCGGAAATTTTCGCGATGGAGCCGAGCGTTTCAAGTCGCTGGCGGATGGCGGCGGCCAGCTCCTGCTGCTGCGTTTCGACGGCGGCGGTCTGCTTCTGCAACTCCTCGGCCTGGCCGTGCAACGCCATTTCCTGGGTGGCGAGAGTTTGAAGCTGGCGGCTGGCGGTGGTTTCGCGTTCCGCGACGCGCACTTCGCTCTCGGTGATTTGCTTTTGGCGCGCGGTGAAGGACTGCTCGGTTTCCTGGCGGAGCTTGAGGGCGTCTTCGCTGGCGCGGAGCTTCGCCTCGCGGAGCGCGCTGTCCGCGTCGCGGCGGGCGTTGTCGAGGATGGACTGCGCTTCGAGGGCGCGCGCTTTCTTCAGCGTTTGCTCCTTCCAACGCAGAATTACGAACACCAGCAGGGCGCCCACCGCAAAACCAAGGCCGCCCGCCAGGTAATTGTTCACCGCCAAAAACATTTCAATCCGCGCGACGGCAACGCTGCCATCCCGCTGGAGTCAGTATCGAATCAACACGAACGTCATGTGGTTCCTCGGGCACGGCGGCGAGGACTTGCACTTCATAAGCCACGCCGCATTTGTGTCCGCGAACCTCGGCGAGCAGCCGGTCATAAAACCCTTTCCCCCGACCCAGCCGCGCACCGTTGAGCGCGAACGCTACGCCCGGCACGAACGCCAAGTCCAGTTGGTTTAACGAAACGGAGGGACAATCCGCGCCCGGTTCGAGCACGCCGAAACGCCCGCGCGCCAGATCGACGGCGCTGCGAACCACAGCAGCGGAGTATTGGCCGCTGGCGGCATTGAAGCGCGGCAACGCGACGGTCTTGCCCTCGCGCCACGCGGTTTCGAGTAGTGGAGTGAGATCAGGCTCATCGGCGAGCGGAGCGAAAAAGAGAACGGCGCGGGCCTGTTGCCAGAACAGTTGCGCCCGCGCGACTTCAGAGAGGGAACGCGAGAAGACCGCGCGTTGTTCGGGCGTCACGGCGCGGAGCGAATCGCGCATCCGCGCGCGCAAGCTGGATTTGTCGGACGGTTCCATGCAGTCGGGCGAGTGGATAGCACCGAGCCTGCGCACGGGGCGAACGCAAAATTCCATCGGAGCGCGGACCGCTGAGTCCGCGTGTTGGTCTTTAACCACGGAAGACACGGAAAACACGGAATTGAAAACTTGCAGCTCACGCCCGGGCAAAATTCCCTTCCGTGTCGTCTGTGTCTTCCGTGGTCAACCCGCTTCTCACCTGCCAAACACGCGGACTCGGCGGTCCGCGCTCCGAAAGAAAAACGCCGCGCCCCTCGCGGGGACGCGGCGTGAGATTCTTGCGAGCCGGGTTACTTCATTAGCTCCAGCGCCGCTTCCACCATCTTCTCCGCCGTCAGGCCGTGGTGCTGGTAGAGGTGCTCGGCCACGTAGGCGGACTGGCCGAACTCGCCCTGGATGGCGAGCGTCTTGGTGCGGTGCGCGATGCCCGCGTTCGACAACGCGTGCGACACCTGCGCGCCCATGCCGCCGATGACCTGATGATCTTCAATCGTCACCAGCCGTCCGTTCGCCGCCTTCACCGCCGCGCCGATGGTCCCGAGGTCCACGCGGTTGATGAACGGATTGTTGATGACCGTGGCCTTGATGCCTTTCTCGGCCAGCTTCTTGCCGGCGTTGATGGCCTTGTCGAGCAGCGGCCCGCAACCGATCAGCACCACGTCGCTGCCCTGCGACAGGACTTGCGCCTTGCCCCACGGATACTTCGCGTCGGCGACCCAACTGAGCGGATAATTTTCGCGACCAACGAAGAAGATGTAGCTCTCGCCGTCTTTGCCCGCGGTGCGGTCTGCGGCCTGACGCTTGATGGCTTCATACATCAACGCCTCCGCTTCATCCGCGCAACTTGGCGCGATGACCGTGGTGTGGGGAATCGCGCTGGTCGCCGCGAGATACGTCGTGGCTTCGTGCGAAGCGCCGTCCGCCGCGTCCTGAAAACCAACGTGCGAAAACATCGCGATGACCGGCGCCTGCGAGAGCGCGGCCATCGTCAGCGGCAAATTACCTTTCGTGACGCCGAACTGTCCGAACGTATCCACAATCGGAATGAAGCCCGCCTTCGCGAAACCCGCGCCGGTGCTGACCATGTTCGCCTCGGCGATGCCGACTTCGATGTAGCGTTCGGGAAAAGTTTTGTGAAACGGGCTGATGCCGGTCGAGCCTTGCACATCGCAGGAGATGGAGAACACCGGCAGTCCATCCACGGCGGCGCGGATGGCGGCTTTCGCGAGACCGGACTGAATCTTGTCCTTCTTCACCGCCGGAGCGGCGGCGGGAGCAGCGGTGGCTTTCGCCTTCTTCTCCGCATCGCTTTTTTCCCAATCAGCGCGCTGTGCCTTGGCCCAATTCGCGAATTCCTCTGGGGCCTGCCCGCCGTAAATCTCGTGTACGAAGTCTATGATCTTCTCGCCGTTCGCCAGCGGGAAGCCGTGGCCGCCCGCCGAATTATCCATCGTGGATTTAATGCCGTAGCCCTTGATGGTTTTGATCCACAGACAGACGGGCGCGTTGGGATTCGCCATCGCCTGCTCGATGGCTTTTTCAATCGCGAGATAAACCGCCGGCAGGTCGTGGCCGTTCGGCACGGGCACCACCGTCCAGCCCAGCGTGGCGAGCGACTGAAAGGTCGGCTGCATGGAGAAAGCGTCCTTGGTGATGCGTCCGGAAAGTTTCGTGTCGTTGTCCGAGATGAGCAGCACGAACGGATTCACGCGGCCCTTCGCGGCGAGTCCGGGGATGGCGGCAAACGCTTCCTTCGCTTCGCCCTCCATGCTCGCGCCGTCGCTCACGGTGCAGATGGTCACGCGGTCGCGCTGCGCGACTTTATCCGCGATGGCCAGGCCCTGCGCCTGCGGCAACGCGGAGCCGAGCGGGCCGTTGCTCAGCAGCACGCCTTCAGGATTGAGATGCGCCTCGCCGTGACCGGTCAGCTTGCTCTTGATGCTGCGGAAACCCTTGAGGTCTTCAAAGGTCGTGTTGTCGAAACCGAGGTTGGCGCGCAAAGCGTAAATGCCGTTCTCGGCATGGCCCGCGTCGTTGACGAAATTAAACGCCTCGTGCCAAGGACGACCTTTCGTCGCGAACATCAGCGCGTGAATCGCCGCCATCATTTCCGCATACGCCGCCGGGCCGCCCCAATGGCAGGCCGCACCGCCCACGACGGCGTGGACGTTCATCAGCGCGAGCAGCGCGCGCGTCGCGCGGGGATCGCCGACCACCACATCCGCGCCGGCGGAGTTCTTGACGGTGACGGAATATTTCGGCGGTTGCGTGGGCGTGCCGGAAAGTTTGGATTTGAGCGCCAGCGGGGTGAGCGGCGGAGCGGTGACTTGTTGGGCGACGGATGTATCAGCGGCCATAATGCGTAATCAATTTTCAGTTCAGACTCAGTTCAGTTTTAGAGCGGCGGACTCTAGGAACCGTGCGCCAAAAGGAAAAGTACGAAGTCCGGGGCTTTTCGGGATGGGGTGCATCTTGCCGCTGTTGTCGTTGAGCCTCGGCAAGGGCTTTTGGTCGCGGAGCGACCGCAGGAAATTAGCCCGGCACGAAGTGCCGGGTGGGCGGTGGGAAAGTGTTTTCGTCCCGGCGGGACGGCGGAACTCCACCGTCCTTTCAGGACGCACCAGGGTCGATTCCCATACCAGACACTTCGTGTCTGGCTAATTTCCTGGGCCGCTTCGCGGCTGGCCAGCCACAGTGGCAAGATGCACCCTTCGGGATGCCCGGAGCGGAAGGCTGGGGATTCCTAACAAACTCCCATTTCCATGTCCGGCGCGGCCCGAGGAGTTTCGCGATCCGCCGTCCGCCCTGAATTCCCGCGTCACTTCCGTCCTACCGCAGCGTGTTCCAGAGCAGGCCCACGATGAAGAGGACAATCATCGAGAGGCAGCAGACGAGTTTCCCGACGGCTCCGGCGAACAGGCCGAGCGTCGCTCCGACACCAGCCTTTGCGGCCGGCTTCCACTCGCGCCCGCCCATGACCTCGAACAACGTCGCGCCGATGAAGGGGCCGAGGATAATACCCGGCAGATTGAAGAACAGGCCCACGATGCCGCCGAGGATCGCTCCGAACATTCCCTTCTTCGTCGCGCCGAAGCGCTTCGCGCCGTAGAGCGTGGCGAGATAATCCATGACCAGCGCCAGCGCGGTGATGAGCACCATCAGCGTGAGCACGAGCCAGCCGGCGCTGGCGGATTTGAAATAAAATTTGTGCGCGATGGCCGCGATGAGCACGAGGGGCGTGCTGGGCAGCGCGGGCAGGACGCTGCCGAGGCAGCCGACGGCCATGAGGAGCAGGGCGAGAACGAAGCCGATGGTTTGTTCAGGAGTCATGGGGAGAAAAATTCCAAAGTCCAAAAATCAAATCCCAAACAAATTCCAAAGGCCAAAATCCAACGAAACGCCGGTGCGGCCCGGCCCACGCAATGGAGCGCGGGCGTCTCGCCCGCCTTGACGACGAGAGCGCAACGGCGGGCGGGACGCCCGCGCCCCGTTGAAATTTGGAGCTTGAAGCTTGTTTGGGATTTGGGATTTGAATTTTGGAATTTGTTCACGGCTTCTTCATCGGCTCCACGATCTTGAATTCCGCGTCAATGATCGGCGCAAACAGCGCGTCCTCCAGCCTCGGATTCTTCCGCGCGTTCGAGAATTCGTTCCGCATCGTCGAGCCGTCGCCGAAGCGCAGTTCCGTGGCGCGCAGTTGGAAATCATCTGCACCAAAGGCCAGCGTGATCTGTGGCATGACACGCCGCGTGGAGAACGACTTGGGTTGCAGCGCGACGTAGTGAACATCGTTCGTCTGCGCGGTGGAGAGGACTTTGAAGAGCTTCTCGATGTCCGCCTGGCTGCGCGGGAAACCGGCTTCCAGCAGCGCCAGCGTCTCCTTCCACTGGCCGACGCGCTCGCCGGTGAGCGCGTATTTCTCCACGCGCTTCAATCGCGGATAGAGCACGAGCAGTTCGTTCGTGCTGCGCACGGCGATGGTCTGCGCAGGCGTGCCCATCTCCCAGCGGAACCGCAGCGGCGCGGCAAACCAGACGTGGCCGGTGGAGACCAGCGGTTGCGTGAGTGTCTTGAGCCGGCGGGTTTGCGTGAGGTCGGCGGACCAGCTTTGGAGATTGGTTTGCGCGGAAAGAAACTTTTGGAGAACGAGCGGTGTCTCGGCGGCGCGACAGGGCAGGGTGAGGAGAAGGACGAACAGCATCCAGTTCGCGAGCAACATGGGAGCGCGGACTTCAGGCCGCTTCACTGTGCAACGACCTGCGCGCCTTGGAATTTCTGATGCGTTGGGAAATGGGCGCGTTGAAGCGGCGTGAACGCCGCGCTCCGTCGCGCTTCCGACGCATTCCGCTCCGCTGTCCTCCGCATGGTCAATGCCTTCGCCTGCTGCTTTCATTTCTTCCGCCATGCCTGCCACCACAACGGCAGCAGGAAAACGGAGACGAGCATCGCGCAGACGATGCCCATTCCACAAACTTTTCCGAGGCTCGCCATCCCGGCATTGCTGGAGAAGGCCAGCGAGGCAAAACCCGCCACCGTGGTTGAACCGGCCAGCAAGAGCGCGCGCCCAATGGAGCCACGGACCATCGCGAGATCGCCGTGATGCCGCTGAAGCGCGAGTTGGATGTGGATGCTGAAGTCCACACCCATCCCGAGCAGCAGCGGCAGGGACATCAAGTTCAGCAAATTCCACGACCAGCCGGCCACGCCCATGAAGGCCATCAGACACAGGCCGCTCACCGCCAGCGTCGTGATGCTCAACATCACTTCCCGCACGCTGCGGAAGGCCAGCCAGAGCGTAAAGAGCACGAGCACCGTCATCGGCAGCATCACTTTCCAGAAGTCCCTCTTCACCTGCGCGAAAACGGTGTAGCCCAGCACTTCCCAGCCGGACACGTAGATGCCGTCTTTCGCGAGTTGTTCGCCGAAGGCGAGCAGGCGCGGCGTCAGTTGCGTGAGCGGCATGTTGGTGTTGCGGTAAATCAATCCGAAGGTCATCGCTTGGTCCGCACGACGTGCGATGAACTTGTCGAGCATCCAGCGGCTGCTTTCGTTCGTGGGCCAGAAGACGCCGGTGGATTCCGACGCGGAACGCCACGCCGCGAGCATGTTCTGCGAAAGCTCGAAGGACTGGCTGGTGAACCCCGCTTGCACCGCCGCCTGCGCCATCACGTTTCGCTTCTGCGCGAGCGAGGCGGCCACGGCGCGGTTCGCCGTTTGATGTGCCGGCTCCGGCCACACGCTGGTCGAGAGCGTGAAACCGGTGAACCAGCCGTTCGACACGCCTTGTTGCAGTGCGGCTTCGGTCTTCTTCAGGCGCGTGGCGATTTCCGCCTCGTCGCGTCCGGTCACCAGCACCCACATCGGCTCCTGCGTACGCTTGAGCTTCTGTTTGATTTCCGCGATGGCCGAGTAGGCCGGGCTGTGGCGCGGGCGCAAGGCGTCGGCGGAATTATCAAATCTCGGACGCCACGAGAGCAAAGCCATCGCGCAGACGAACACGACAATGACCGTGCTCAACAACGGCAGCCGCACACGACGGAACGCCCGCTCGGGAACGTGATGCCCCTCGTCGCTCCATTGCGCGTGCGCGCGCCGACGCATCAGCGGCGGCAAGTACGCGTGGAGCATCACGACCGCCGCGAGCGCGATGCCGATGGCGACGAGCGTACCCAATTGGCCGAAGCCCGGCAGCCCGGCGAGATTCAACACGAGAAACGCGCCGCACGTCGTGACCGTGGACCAGAAGATTCCCGGCGCGGCCATTTTCCGAATCGCCTTCACCGAAAGCTTCGGATGACTGCGCGATTCCTGATACAGCACGATGCCGAAATCCTCCGCCAGTCCGAGCAGGATGGACGCGAAGCCGAGGCTCATGATGTTGAGCGTGCCGAAGATGAGTCCGCCCAGCGCCATCGTGCCGCCGAGAATCATCAGCAACAGCGCCGTCAGCCAGAGCAACGGCTTGAGCCGCCGATGCGTGAGATAAAACAGCGCGGCGATGACCAGCAGCGTCGCGCCAGACGGCCCGGCGAGATCACGTTTTAATCCGGCGGCGATTTCCGCCGTGAACGCGGGCCGACCGGTGTAGCGCACCTTCACCGGAGCGCGGACCGCTGAGTCCGCGTGTTCGTCATTTCCGGATTGTGCGGACTCGGCGGTCCGCGCTCCGAGTTCCACGTTCCCCGCGAGTTTCGCCGCGTGCAGCGTGTTCGTCACGATGGTGTTGACCTCGTCCAGCCAGAGCGTGCATTTGCGATAATCCGAAATCACCGGCCGCGCCTCGACGAAGACGACGCGGAAGGTGCCGTCCGCCGAGACGAAGAAATCCTGTCCCTCGCCGAGCGCGCTCGCGCCGCTGATGGTCTCGGGCAATTGCGAGAGTCCAAAGGGATCGTAGCCGCGCCGCGCGAGGTCCACGGGCGAAAGCGAGGTGGTGAGCGCCTCCTGCGCGTCACGCAAAAGCACGGGCAGGTTCGTGTCGGCGAGCCGGTTGGTCAGCGTGGCGAAGACGGACGGCGGCTGGTTGAACCACGCGTAGGCGATGAGTTCCGCCGACTGGCCGGGATTCTCCAGCCACAGCGGCTGCCAGGTAACTTGACGCGTGAGGTTCGTAGCCGCGCGCAAGGCCTGCGCGATGCCGCGCGCGGCATTCTCCGCTGCCTCGGGGTCTTCCGAGTTCAGCGTGATGATCAACTCGCGCCCATTGGAGAAATTCGTCTGGTAAAGTTTGATCCCGCGCACGACCGGGAACTGATCCGGCAGCAGGTTCAACACTTCGACATCGAGCCGCAGCCGCCACAATCCGAACGCCATCGGAATGAGGAGCAACAGCCAGAGCCAGTGGCGGGAGAGTTTCATCAAAGCAACTTGTAGCGGCGTCTCGTAAGAGCGCCGCCGTTATCCTGAGCAAGAATGGCGGCGCTCTTACGAGACGCCGCTACAGTGAGTCTTCTGGCGAGCGTGAGCGAATAAAGCATCGGAGCCTGCGTGTGATGAGACAGAAAGTCAGGGCTGATGCTCACTGTGGCGCGCGGCGGTGTCATCCGCGTCGTTGCCGCGCATGGTCAGGCCGAGTTGTGTGAAGTGTAATCATCAGTCTCCTGAGTGCGCCGATGCCTGCGCGCGTGCCAACGCCTCAGCCTCCTCCTTTGTCTTCTGCTGTCGGTAACGCTCGTCAGCCTCAGACTCGTCGTGTCGCAAACGCTCCAACTCTGCTGGTGTGAACAAAAGCTCTGGCGGAAGCTCGGCCTCGCAAAACCCGCACGTCTTGCGTCTTCGGTCGTAGAGAACTCCGTGACAGCTTGGGCATTGATAGTTCATGGCGTGTGACGCGGCCTAACATCTTCTTACGGATTCAAAAACCCCGACACCATCTCGCCGGTCTTCGGATTCTCCAGCTTGAAGCCGTGCTGCGTGGTGAGTTGGAACACGAGCGGCGCGGGTGGCTTCGCACCGTTCAACGCGCGCGCGAGGTGGACCCAAATCTGATCCGCGTCCGGCACGCCGTGGCCGTGATGGAAGCGGCGTTGCTGGATGTATTTCAGCTCCCATTGTGCGCCGCGGCTCTGCACGTTCACGAAGGGCAGGGGATTCTTGGTCAGTTGCAGCATCACGCGGTCGCCTCGCGTGGCCAGCAGCAGTTCACCGGCGAACTCCTGCTTGTCCCGCTCGCGCCGCCACACGGCCTGGCCTTGCCGTTGCGTCCAGCCCGGTTCGGACAGATTGACCGGCGGCAAATCAGGAGTCGTGCGGCACGAGCAAAGCAACAGGGCGAGAATGACGAACGTGCGGAGCGCCGGTCTCCGACCTAGCGCGAAGATGTATTCCCACGGATTCAGGATTCCACGGATAAAAACTTGGACCCCTTCATCCGTGGTTTTCTGAATCCGTGGGAATTCTCCGTGCCCGCGCCGGGTCGGAGACCGGCGCTCCAGGCCATTCGTCATTCGAGAATTCGTCATTCCGAATTCATTCCTTGATCTGATCATCGTTCCACGCCTTCAACATTTCCTCCTGCGTCGGCATTTTCAGCGGGCGCACGATGCGGAAGCCGAGGAACTGCGCGTCAGTGAGATACCAGATGCTCTTCGGCAACTGCGGGTCCTGCTGCTTCCAACTCTTGTCCGAGGACTTCCGCGCCGCGCTGCGCAGTTTCACCGGCGTGTCGTCCCACGAGCCGCCCCGCGCGACGTGCGGATACGCCAGCGTGCCGCGCACGTAAGCCGTCCGGTGCCCCGAGTTCGCGTAAGCCTTCGCGTCGTAGCCGTCCATCGTCCACTCGGCCACGTTGCCGTGCATGTCGTAGAGGCCCCACGGATTCGGCTTCTTGCGCCCGACCTTTTGATATTTGAAATCGCCGTTCATCTCGAACCACGCGTATTGGCCGATCAGTTTCTCGTCGTCGCCGAAGGAATACTTCGTCGTCGTGCCGGCGCGGCAGGCGTATTCCCACTCGGCCTCGGTCGGCAGGCGGTAATACTCGCCCGTCTTGGCGCTGAGCCACTGGCAGAACTTGTTCGCCGCGTGATGCGTCATGCTGATCGCGGGATAATCTTCCTTGCCCATGCCGAAGCTCATCTCGACGTAAGGCTTCGTGGGGCGCGCGACCGCGTCGGAAATTTTATCCACCGTCGCGTCGGTCGGAATCTCCTTCGCGAACTTCCGCTCCTCGTCCTGGTACATAAACATCTCGTATTCGTTCCACGAGACTTCGTAAGTGCCCATCCAGAACGGCTCGATCTTCGTTTCGCGCTGCGGGCCTTCGTTGGCGTCGCGGCCGGCTTCGCCTTCCGGGCTGCCCATGGTGAACTCGCCGCCCCTGATCGGCGTCATGCGATAAACGACCTGCGAGCCGGGAATGGTGTTCGTGTAAGCCTGCATCTCCGCCTCCGGCACGGCCTTGGAGTTCGCCACGATGTATTGGTGAATGTTCGAGACGACGGCCACTTCGTCGCCGCCCGCCACTTCCGCCTTCTTCGGTTCGAGCTTCAGACCTTCCGGCCATTCCGCGCCTTGCTCGATCCACGCGGCGAGCAAATCAATTTCCTCTTTCTTCAACGGGCCGTTCTTGTTCAGCGGCGGCATCAGCCGGTCGTCGTTGGTGCTGACGGTGGTGGAAGTGAACACGTAACTCTCTTTCGGCTTGCCGGGGACAATGCCCGCGCCGCTGTCGCCGCCGGCGAAGGCGAGTTTCTTTTCATCCATGCGCAGTCCGCCCTTCTTATGCCCGTCGCGATGGCAGGCCACGCAGTTGAATTCAAAGATGGGCTGGATGTGCTTCACGAAGTCCACCTTCGTCACTGCGGCCAGCGTCACACCGGCGGGCCACTTCGCGCCTTGATCAATCCAGTTCTTGAGCGCGTCTGCTTCCGTCGTGGTCAGGCGCGGGTTCTTCGGGCGCGGCGGCATCACCTTGTCATCGTCGTCCGGGAGAATGGTGGCGGTGTAGAGCGAGCTGTCCTTGGACTTGCCACCCACCAATGCCGCGCCGCCGTCACCGCCTTTGAGCGCCTCAGCCTCGGTGTGCAGGCGCAGCCCGCCTTTCTTTTGGTCGGCTCCGTGGCAACGCACGCAATGCTGTTCGAGCACCGGTTTGACCTGCTTGGAAAAATCCACGGGATCGGCTGCGCGGACGAGCGCAGGCGACGCCAGCAGCGCCGCGATGAGAGGGAGAGAATTCAGTTTCATTCGCAATGTGATTGGATAGTTGGACGCGGCCCGAACGGATGTCAATTCACGGAGGCGGGACGCCGGTGCTGGGCAGCGGCCCTCGCCGAAGGCCGGCTTCTCACGCGGGGACGACACGAAGGTGGAATGCCTCGCGCGTGAGGCGAGGGCCAGGCCCGGCACCCCATCAAGCCGGGAATATACTTGCCGCTATCATCCTCTGACGATTTAGTTCCAACACATGAGCATGACACGAACAGCCGCGTTTTTGCGCGCGTTCGGCCCACCGGTTCTGGCCGGCGCGCTGGTGTTGTTCCTGCTCCTGTCCGCGCTGGCCAGCGCCAATCCTGAGCTGCACGACTGGTTGCACGAAGATCACCATACGCCCTCGCATTACTGTCTCGTCACGGTCCTGGAGCACGGGCAAGGCGACGTGGCGGGCGCATCGATCACGCCGGCTCCGGCTGCGGCGGAGATTCCAGTTTCCGCATTGCCCAGCGAATCCTTCTTCATCTCCCACGACCTCGCGCTTCATCCGGAGCGCGGTCCCCCTGTTCTATCCTGATCCCCCGGTTCGTTCGTCAGCAGTCGTCGTGGTCGGTAGTTTTAACCCGTGTCGGCACTGGGTGCTGGCACACCCTCAGGATAGAAAATGAAGAAGAAATTTTTGGTCAGTTGTTTGATTGGTCTGAGCGCGGGTGCGCTCGTGGCGCAGGAAAGTGAACTGGAGGCCGTGAAACGCGCGCTCCGGGATCAGCAAAAGGTGATCGAGTCGTTGTTGAGAAAGGTCGAGACTTTGGAAAGGCAGCAAGTTGGCCTCACAAACGAGATGCCAGGGACAAACATCCCCCCCAGTGCAGCGACTAGGCCGCTCGCAAAGACGTGGTCGCCGACTGATCCAATCCGTTTGGGCGGAGCGCAGAGTTACATCGGCGTGTCGTTCGATGGACTGTTTTCGGCGGGCTCTTCGACCGCGAGGGACATTGAGAGCCTCCAGGCAGGCGGACACGATCCGAAACAGCGCGGCTTCACCGTGCAGAACCTGGAAACGACTTTCGAAGGCCAAGTTGATCCCTATTTCCGCGGCCAGGCGAATATCATTCTGCAAATCGATTCTGGTGGTGAGACGATCATTGAAGCTGAAGAAGCGTATCTGGAATCCACTTCGCTCCCGTGGAATCTTCAACTCAAGGGCGGCCAGTATTTCACTGAATTTGGCCGACTGAATCCAACGCATCCGCACAGTTGGGCCTTTGTCGATCAACCTCTCGTGAACAACCGCTTCTTTGGCGGCGACGGTCTGCGCAATCCAGGTGCGCGTCTCTCGTGGCTGGTGCCCACGCCGTTTTATTCTGAATTGTTCTTCGGCGTGCAGAACAGCCAAGGCGAAACCGCGACCAGTTTTCGCAGCGGGGGCAGCCACGGCGCAGAGGAGGAGGCACTGCCCTTCGCATTGCGGCATCCGGACAATGATCGTGGCGTTCGTCACGTTGGCGACATGCTGTTCGCGCCTCGCTATGCAGTGTCCTTCGATTTGACTGAGTCGCAGACCACGCTTTTTGGCGCTTCGGCCTTGTTCGGCCCGAATTCCTCCGGGCAAGTGGGTGATACACGAACGCAGATTTACGGGGTCGATGCCTTGTGGAAGTGGAAGTCGCCTTCGCACTCTGGGGGCTTTCCATTCGTAAGCTTGCAAACCGAAGCGATGGCGCGCCGGTTCCGCGCCGGTGCATTTGACTGGGACGAGAACGGCAACGGCGTGGCTGACGCAGGCGAGTTGGTGGATTTGCGCACGGGTGCCCCGGCGTCATTGCGTGCTGAATCACTCACGGACTACGGGTTGTACTCACAAGTGCTCTACGGCTTTCGCAAAGGTTGGGTTGCTGGCTTGCGTGGTGATTATGTGTGGGGGGAGAAAGGAAAATACGAGAAGTTCGCCAAGAGTATTGATGGCGGCCCCGCTTTCACCACCGATCCGGCGCGGGATTCTCGGTGGCGCCTTTCGCCTAATTTCACATGGTATCCAACGGAGTTCTCGAAGTTTCGACTGCAATACAACTTCGATCGTCGAAACAACATTGGAGATGACCACTCCATCTGGCTCCAGTTTGAATTCCTCCTCGGTGCGCATTCCTCTCACAAATTCTAACGTTATGAAAACCGTTTTCATTTTAATGGCCGGGTTGTTCGCCAGCGTGGCTGCGCAGGCGAAGCTGAATGTCGTGGCCACCACGCCGGACCTGGGCGCGCTAGCGCGAGAGATCGGCGGCGACCAAGTCGATGTTTTCACAATGGCCAAGCCGACCGAGGACCCGCACTTCGTCGATGCGAAGCCGAGTTTCATCGTGAAGCTGAACCGGGCCGATGCCTTGATCGAAGGCGGCGCGGAACTGGAATCCGGCTGGCTCTCGCCCTTGCTCGAACAGGCGCGCAACGCCAAACTCGCGCCCGGCCGGCCGGGACGCATCTCGGGCGCGCAAGGCCTTCCCCTCCTGGAAGTGCCGACGACGTTGGATCGTTCGAAGGGCGATGTGCATGCCGCCGGGAATCCCCACTACATGGCCGATCCCGCCAACGCAAAAATCGTGGCCCAGACCCTCGCCAAGGCCCTCGGCGCACTCGCTCCGAAATCGGCGGCGACGTTTCAGGCGAATGCGGACAAGTTCAGCCAGCGCCTCGACGGGAAGCTCGACGAGTGGCAGAAAGTGCTGAAGCCCTACGCAGGCCGGCGCGTCGTGAGCTATCACAACTCCTGGCCGTATTTCGCCCACCGCTTCGGTCTCAAGTTCGATTTGTTCCTGGAACCCAAGCCCGGCATTCCTCCGTCGCCCGCGCACCTGGCGCAAGTCATTGCGACCATGAAAGGCGGGAACATAAAAATCATCGTCTGCCAGCCGCACCTGAATCATCGCAGCGCGGAGTTTGTCGCGGGGCGCACGGAGGCCGTGGTCATCGACTTCGCTTCCTATCCCGGTGGCAAAGGCGCGCCGGACGACTACCTCGGCTGGATGGATTCCCTGGTGCAGAGTCTGGCGAAGGGTTTCGCCGCCCCGACGAAATAGGATATGAGTTTCGATTTTCAACTGATGCTCTATCCGTTGCTGGCCTGCCTGCTCCTGCCGGGCATGTTGGTCTATCTCGGCATCCACGTCGTGCGCCGCGAAATCATTTTCGTCGATCTGGCGCTGGCGCAGGTCGCGGCGTTGGGCACGTCCGTCTGCCTGATGCTCGGTCACGACGCGCACGACCTTCACACCTACCTCTGGTCGCTCGGCTTCACGCTTTTCGGAGCGTTTATTTTTGCGATGACGCGCAATCACGGAACGCACCGCGTCCCGCAGGAGGCGCTCATCGGCATTGTGTATGTGGTGGCGGCGGCCGCTTCCATTCTCGTGCTCGACCGGTCCGCGGCCGGGAACGAGGAATTAAAAAAGACGCTCGTCGGCGATGTGCTCACCGTCACCTGGTCCCAGGTGTGGAAAACTTTTCTGCTCTACTGCGGGATCGCGGTGGTGCATTTCATCTTCCGCAAACAGTTCTTCGCCATCTCGTTCGAACCGAAGCGGGCCCAGGCCGAGGGGATGTCCATCCGCTGGTGGGACTTTCTTTTCTACGCGCTGTTCGGCCTGGTCGTGACCAGCTTCGTGCAAATCGGCGGCGTGCTGCTGGTGTTCTCCTATCTGATCGTGCCCGCCGTCTGCGCCGCGCTGCTGGCCACGCGGCTGCGCCTGATGCTGCTCATCGGCTGGCTGGTCGCGACCATCGGGGGCTTTGCCGGACTGTTCGCGTCCTGGCATCTCAACTTACCGACTGGCGCGGCGATTGTCTGCGTCCTCGGCGGGGTGCTGATCCTCACCGCCCTGGTGGCGCGGATGGTGAGAAACCCGCCGCCGACCTGAGCCGCGGCCGTGGGCGTGTCCCACGGTTGGACGGCTCAATGCCCGCAGGTGCAGGCGTACTCCGCGCGCTGGCAGCCGCCGCAATGGTGCGCGTCGTAGCTGAAGCGGAAGTTTTGCGGGCGGGCCTCGGGCGCGGACTTTACCTGCACGATCAAATTATAGCCGTCGCCCTCCGGCAGCCTGGTCTTGCTCACGAGCGCGCCGTCTTTCTTTTCAAACTGCAAGGTGACCTGGCCGGTTTTCGTTTCCGCGATGACGACGATGGACTGCGCCGCCGCCGCCACGCGCTTCAGCGCCGCGTCGTAAAAGGTGATGGTGACGGTGCGGTCCTTCTCCACGAAGAACTCGGCTTGCGGGCTGGTCTTCTCCAAGAGTCGTCCGCCTTTCGGTCCGCCGGCAATTTTATGGGCGGCACTGACGGTGGCCAGGCCGGCGCACAATGCGAGAGCCAGGAGAAATGATCTGATGAATGTTTTCATGATGCTTGTTCTTCAATAGCGGCTTTTTCTTGGTCGTTGGAAATCGGACGTCGGGAGCTTCTTCCTTCCATCCACTCGTAAAGCACGGGCAGCAGGACGAGCGTGAGGAACGTCGAGGAGATGATGCCGCCGATCACGACGGTGGCCAGCGGGCGCTGCACTTCCGCGCCCGCGCCGGTCGCGAGCGCCATCGGCACGAAGCCGAGCGAGGCGACGAGCGCGGTCATCAGCTTCGGGCGCAGGCGCGTGATGGAACCTTCCAGCACGGCCTCGGACAGCGCGCGGCCCTCGGCGCGGAGCTGGTTGATGAAGCTGAGAATCATGATGCCGTTCAGCACCGCGATGCCGCTGAGCGCGATGAAACCAATCGCCGCCGAAATGCTGAACGGCAGATCGCGCAGCCACAGCGCGGCCACGCCGCCCGTCACCGCCAGCGGCACGCACACGAAGACGAGCGCGGCCTGCCCCCAGCTTCCGAACGCCGCGTAGATCAGCAGGAAGATCAACACCAGGACCAGCGGCACGATGAAGAGCAGGCGCGCGCGCGCCTCGAGCAGTTGCTTGAATTGCCCGCCGAACTCAATGTGGTAGCCCTCGCCCATCGGAATAGCCGCCAGTTTTGCCTGCGCTTCCGTCACCCAGCTCTGGATGTCGCGTCCGCGCAGGTTGACCTCCACGCCCGCGCGCCTGCGTCCACCCTCGCGCTCGATCATGTTGACCTGATCGCGCACGGTGACGGTGGAAAGTTTGCCCAGCGGGAGCAGTCCGCGGTCGCCGGCGCGCACGGGCAACTGACGCAAATCATCCAGCCGCTCGCGCTGCGTCTCGGACATGCGGACGACGATGTCGTGGCGGCGGTTGCCCTCGATGAACGTGCCGACGGTCAGTCCGCCCAGCGCGGTGGCGACCGTCTCGTTCAGCTCGCGGCTGTGCAGGTTGTGCCGGCGCAGCGCGGCGCGGTCGGGCGTGATCTCCAGCACGGGCGCGGTGCCGAGATTGTCGCTGTCCAGCTCGATCTCGGCGGTGCCGGGAATTTTTTCCAGGATTTCCTCCGTCGCTCGCGCGATGCGCTGCAACTCGGTGAACTCCTCGCCGTAAATCTTCACCGCGATGTCCGAGCGCGCGCCTTCGAGCATCTCGTTGAACCGCATCTCGATGGGCTGGGTCCAGAGGTAGTCGAGGCCCGGCACCTTCGCTTGCAGCGTGGCGGTGATGAGTTCAATCAGCCGGTCCTGCGAAATGGTTTGGCCATCCTCCTTCCGCCAGCCGGCGCGCGGCGCGAAGGAGAGAAACGTGTCGGACAAATTTGCGCCCATCGGATCGGTGCCGATCTCCGGCGTGCCGATGCGCGAGAACACGGCGGCGATTTCTGGAAACTCGGCGCGAATGATTTTCTCCACGCGCAGTTGCGAGGCCACCGAGGTATCGAGGCTGATGCTGGTCGGGCCGACGATTTGCACGACGAGCGAGCCTTCATCAAGCTGCGGCACGAACACCGCGCCGAGCCGTTGAAACAACGCCGCCGCGCCGCCGAGCATGGCCAGCGTGAGCACCACGACCGCGAGCCGGTGCCGCAAGCCCCAGCGCAGCAGCGGCGCGTAGGCGGCCTTGATGACGCGCATCACGCGGTTGTCTTCCTCGTCCACGCCGCGCGAGAGGAACCGCGCGCACAGCACCGGCACCAGCGTGAGCGCCAGCGCCAGCGAACCCAGCAGCGCGAAGATCACGGTGATGGCCATCGGGCGGAACATTTTTCCCTCCGTGCCGGCCAGCGCGAGGATCGGAAAATATACCATCGTGATGATGACAACACCGAAGACCATGGGGCGGCCGACTTGCCGGCAGGATTCGAGAATCGTCTCGCGCCGTTCCTCCGCCGTGAGCGCGCGACCCAGCGAGCGTTGCCGCAGGCCGACGAGGCGCACGGCGTTCTCGGCGATCACCACCGCGCCGTCCACGATCAGTCCGAAGTCCACCGCGCCGAGGCTCATCAAATTTCCCGACACTCCGAAGCGCACCATGCCGGTGATGGCGAAGAGCATGGAGAGCGGAATGGCCGCCGCGACGATGAGCGCCGCTCGCCAGTTGCCGAGCAGCGCGAAGAGCACGGCGATGACCAGCACCGCGCCTTCGAGCAAGTTGTTGCGCACGGTGGCGATGGTGCGGTTGACCAGCTCGCTGCGATTGTAGAGTTCCTTGAGGGCAAAGCCCGCCGGCAGCTTGGCCTGCACTTCCGCGAGCTTCTCGTGCGCCCGTTGCGCGACGAGGCGGCTGTTCTCGCCCGTGAGCATCAGCACGTAGGCGACGACGGCTTCCTCGCCGTTCACCGTGCCCGCGCCGGTGCGGAAGGCGGAACCGAGGGCGACTTCCGCCACGTCTTTCACGAGCAACGGCTGGACGCCCGCGCCAAATTTCACCGGCAGCTCCGCGATTTCTTCCAGGCTGCGGACGCGCCCGAGCGTGCGGACGGTGACTTGCTCGCCGCCTTTGTTGACCACGCCGCCGCCCGCGTTCTCGGTGTTCTCTCGGATGACTTCGGCGAGTTCATTGAAGGAGAGTCCGGCGGCGAACAATTTCTGGGGGTCGGGCTGAATGACGATCTGCTTCTCGTAGCCGCCGGAGGTCTCGATGTCCGCCACGCCCGGCACGGCGCGAAAGGCGGGCTTTACCACGAGGTCATGCAGCGTGCGCAATTCGAGCAACTGCTCGCGGCGTGTGGCCGGCTTGTTCGTGGCGTCGGCATGGTAGTCGAGCGTGTAGAAATAGACCTCGCCGAGACCGGTGGAAATCGGCCCAAGGCGCGGCTCGACGCCGGACGGCAGTTCGCTGCGCACGCTCTGCAAACGCTCGGACACCAGTTGCCGCGCGCGGTAAATGTCCGTGCGCTCGCCGAAGACGAGCGTGATTTGCGAAAGCCCAAACTTGGAGAGCGAACGCACTTCTTCGAGGCCGGGCAGCCCGCCCATTTCCATCTCAATCGGGAAGCTGATCTGCCGCTCAATTTCCTCCGGCGAAAGCGCGGGCACGGTGGTGTTGATCTGCACCTGCACGTTGGTGATGTCCGGCACGGCGTCGATGGGCAGTCGCAGCGCCGACCACACCCCCGCCGCGATGAGCGCGAGCGTGCCCATGAGCACGAACACGCGCTGGCGCAGGGCGAATTCAAAAATGCGATCAATCATTTCATGGGGGCCGGGCAGCAGGCTGCGCCGGCTTTGGTGGCTTGCAGTTCGAGGCACCAGAGCGCAGTCACGCCATTGGTCACAATCACATCACCCGCGATCAGTCCGTCGGTGATGACCGTCCAGCCATCGCGTTGCGCGCCGGGCCGCACGCGGCTGCGGAGAAAATGGCCGCCGTTGGCGACGAAGACAAAGTCGCCCGCGCCGGTCGGCAGCAGGCTGGTGGTCGGAACCACGAGTTGAGTCCGGGCCGGCCCGGTGACGAACGCGACTGGAACGACGCGGCCGGGTGGGAGCGGGTGCGCGGAGGCGTCGAATTCGATCAGCGCCTCGATCTGGCCGAGTGATTTTTCCATCTGCCGGTCCAGGCGCGCGAGCGTGCCGGTGGTGTGGAGCGGCGCGCCGATGTTCACCGCGCCGCCCGACACCAGGGCGACCGCTTGCGTCGTCTCCAGCAGGGCGGTGGCGCGGCCCGGCGCGTAAACGCGCGCGGTCACTTCGAGGTGTGAAGCCAGCATTTGCTCCTGCGGTTCGGCGGTCTGCACGCCGAGCGTGCGAACGGTTTCGTCCGTGAGGAAGACGCCGCGGCCTTCCTTGAAACTGTGGCCGGCTTCGGCGGCGGGCTTTTCTCCGGAGGACTCGTCGGCTTCGTTCTGAACGGAACAGCCGCACATCACCCCCAACGCGGCCAGGCCCAGCGATTGAAGAAAACGAGTTTTCATTTCCGTTCCTCCTTCGCGCTGGTCACGGCGATGGGCAGGCCGGAAAGCAATTCGAGTTGGTGCGCCGCTTTCAGCGCTTCGCGGCGGGCGTCGAGCAGCGCTTCGACGGCCTCGACATACTGGCGCTGCAACTCGACGTAAGTAGTGACCGGCACCGCGCCGAGGCGGTAGTGGCGGTCGGCCAGTTCGGCGGCTTCGCGGAAATGCTGGATGGCGTCGGGCCGCCACTTGGCGAGGATGCCGAGCGCGTGCTCGTACTTGTAAGCGTGGTCGGTCACGTCGCGTTCGAGTTTGCGGCGCGCGGATTCCAGCGTGGCTTCGGCCTGCGCGCGCCGCGCTTCGGCAACCTCGACTTGCGCGCGGTTGTTCTGCCAGAGCGGCAGCGGCACGGAGAGCGCCACGCCAATGATGCGCTCGCGGTCCCCGGCGCGCTCTTCGCTGATCACGGGGCCGACGCTGAAGCCGGGGAAGCGTTCGTTCTTGGCGAGTGCGATCCTGAATCCTTGCTGCTCGAACTCGGCGACGCGCAGGCGCAGTTCAAAATTATTCGTCGCGGCGGCAGCGTATAAATCATTCAACGCGGCGGCGGGGCTGAATTGCAGTCGCGTTTCCTCCACCCGCAGCGGAGTGGCCGGCGGCTGGCTGCGCAGGTAATTCAACTCAATGGCGAGGTGCTCGACATCGTGCTCGGCCTCGGCGGCGGTGTGCTCGGCTTTCACTTCCGACGCCTCGATGACGCGCGTCTCCAGGAGCGGCGTGAGTCCCGACGGCTCGCGGGCCACGAGCGTCTCGCGCAATTCCCGCAGGCGTTCCGCGACGGTGCGACTGGCTTCGGCGCGCTGCTGCGCCACGGCGAGATCGTGGGCGGTGGCGCGGACTTGGTTCGCGAGCGCGGAGCGGAAGCGCGCGAGTCCGAGTTCCGCGAGCGCGACCTCGCGATTGGCGATGGCTTTGCGCAAGCCGAGGCGGCCCGGCCACTCGAAGGGCTGCTTCAACCCCACACTCCACGCCGCGCCTTCACCGACGAAGCGGTTCGCGCGGTCCTTGGCGCGCTTGCGGCCGAGGGTGGCGTCGAGTTCGGGAGAGGCCAGCCGTCCGGCACTTTTCGCGCTGGCGCGAGCGGCGGCGATTTCCGCCTCGTAAAATTTCAGCTCCGGATTTTTCTCCAGCGCCCCGGCGACCAGCGCGTCCATGGACACGACGTTCGGCGCGTTGGTCTGCGCCGCTGAACTCGTCAGCACGCCGACACTCATCATCAGACACAGGCAAAATTTTCGTTTCATAAGCAGACGGGGACCAGACACGGAATTGGGAAACATCACGGGCGCAAAGCGTCCGGGAACGATGCAAATCCTCAGCGCGAGGAGAGCTTAGGAAACGAACGAAGGGGCGCGGGGCGGGAGCGCGGTGCGGAAGGTGAACTGCCAACTGGTGAAAATCTCCAGCGGCGATGTGACGGCAGCAACACAGGCTTCGCCCGCCGGCACGGTCAGCGTGAGCAGTTGAAAGAGGACGAGGAAAGCAGGCGGCGCGACCTCTGGCTGCGTGACGGAGGAGCGATAGGAGGCCGTCTCCAGTCGTGCGCAGCCGTCATCGGCGCAATCAGACTTCGGTTCGGAGGGCTGCGCGGTGTCGTCGGCACATTTGAACAGGGCGAGATCGGAGATGTTCTCCCAGGTGCAATGCGAGGTGAGAGGCACCCACAGCACCAGAAGTATCAAGCCCACGATTTGTTGCAGCCGCTTCACGGTGAAAATCAGTTACTGGATAAACTCCTTCGGCACAATGCCTAGTTTCCTGAAGCGGGAAAGTGGCGGGCACCGCGTTTCCGGAAAGCTCCGCTCTCGCAAGTTAGGGAATTATCCTTCAGCCTCTCCCAGATTCAGCCGAAAAGGAATAATCATGCTTCGAAAGACAATTGCGATTCTGGGAGTCGGACTGGCTTGGCCGGCCGGCAGTTATGCGCTCGGCTTCCGCGTTTTTGATCAGGACGCCTTCGCGACGGCGCGCGGCGACGCCTTCGTGGCCACGGCGGACAATCCCTCGGCGGTCTATTACAACCCCGCCGGCATCACTCAGCTCCAGGGCCACAACGTGCGGGGCGCGGTCAATGCCTTGTCGGTTGACGCCAGCTTCAACAGTCGCACTTCGCGGGATGTGGACACGGACGACGAGTTCGTCGCGCGGCCCGGATTTTTCTACACCTATTCGCCCGAGAAACTCCCGGTGTCTTTCGGCCTCGGGTATTTCATGCCGTTCGGGCTGAAGCTGGACTGGCCGAAGGACGGGCCGTTCCGCACCACGACGATTCACGGCGAGCTGCTGGATCACACGTTGAGCGGCGTCATGGCGTGGAAGATCACGGACACGCTCTCCATCGCGGCGGGGCCGGCGGTGAGCTACGTGACCACGGATTTGCGGCGGGGCATTGATCCGGCTTCGGCGAGCGATGAGTTCAAATTTACGGGCGACGATCTGGCGGTCGGCATGACGGCGGGCCTGCTGTGGCAGCCGGCGGTGCGGCACTCGTTCGGCCTCAGCTATCGCAGCCCGGTGCAGTTGCACCTCGAGGGCGATGGTGAGTTCAACGGGATTCCGATTCCGAAACAGGACGCGCGCGTCACGCTGCCGCTGCCGCAGGTCATCGTGGTCGGCTACTCGTTCCGCCCCACGCCGAAATGGAATCTCGAAGTGAACGTGGACTGGACCGACTGGGAGCGCGTGAACACGCCCGTCCTCCAGCAAGACCCGTCCGTGCCGTTGCCGCTGCAATGGGAGAACAGCTTCGGTCTCGAGTTTGGCGCGACGCGCTATTTTGAAAACGGCCTGCATGTCAGCGGCGGCTACGTTTTCCTCGAGGACTCCACGCCGGAGAAGACGTTCAATCCGCTGGTGCCGGATCAAGACCTGCACGTTTTCAGCGCGGGCGTGGGCGGAAAGATTGAACGCTGGTCGTGGGACTTGACCTACCAGTTCACGCACGGCGCGGGGCGCGAAGTGGATAGTTCTGTCTATGGTCCGAGCGTGAGCGGGGATTACTCGTTCACCGCGCACGCGTTCAGCCTGTCGCTCGGTTTCAAGTTTTAGTCCCGGCTTGCGGCCTTGCAATCACGCAGGGTTGTGGGTTGAATCGAAAAATCCCGAACGAAGAAAAAGCAAAAATTAAAATTATGCTAGCCGCATCACCCGTTGCCGCCCCGGCCCGCCCGGCGGAGCCTTCCCCCAACGCCGTCAAGGGAACGAGCCGTCCCACACTGCTCATCGTGGATGACGAACTGGGCCTGCGCCAGTCGCTCAAGCTGATCTTCAAGAACGACTACGAGCTGCTACTCGCCGACAACGGCCCGCTCGCCATCGAGCTGGCGCAGAAGCACAAGATCGACGCCGCCATTCTCGACATCCGCATGGAGAACATGTCCGGCATCGACGTGCTCCAGGGTTTGAAGGCCGTCGATCCGCACATCGAAGTCATCATGCTCACGGCCTACGAGACGATTGACACCATCCGCCAGGCGCTGCGTTTGGGCGCGTGCGACTACCTGAACAAACCGTTCGAGATGACGGCCATCAAGCGCGCCGTGGCCAATGCGATGGACCGCCGCAGCCTTTCCTTTGAGGTCAAGGCCAACTCCGAGATGCTCAAGGATCTCGCCAAGGAACTGGACAATCAGCGGCTCGCCGAGGCTTACACGCGGGACCGCACGGAGATTTACGGCAACATCATTCACGACATCAACACGCCGCTGACCATCATGTCGGGCTTTCTCATGCTCATCAACCAGCGCATCGGCGACAAAGCCGCGCTCGAAGGCGTTGATTTGGAAAACGTGAAAGACCGCCTGCGCGGCATCACCAAGCAGGCCACGAACTGCATCGACATTTCGCGCCGCTACCTCGGCTTCCTGCGCGGAGAAAACGACGGCCCCGCGCGCGCCGCCGCCACCCGCACCTTGTCCGACCTGGGCGAACACATGCGTATGCATCCCGCGCTGAAGAACAACGAGCTGGGCATCGCGCCCATCAGCGAAGACGTCATGGTGCGGATCAACGGCACCGACCTGCTCCAGATTCTCCGCAACCTCATGTCCAACGCGCTTCAGGCCGCCGACGGCAACAACCGCGTGCAGTTGCACAACGCCGTCATCCCCGAGGCGCTCAACCTCGATACCTTCACCGACGGGCCGGAAGAACGGTTCATCAACCGCGAAGGCTTCTGCAACACCTCGCCCTTGCTCGCGCTCACGGTCGAGGACACCGGCCCCGGCATCGCGCCGGAGAACATGAAGAAACTTTTTGCCCAGGCCTTCACCACCCACCAGGCCGGGCACGGGCGCGGCCTCTCGATTGTCCGTCTTCTCGTCGGCCGCGCGGAAGGCGCGATCCACGTCCGCACGAAAGTGGGGCAAGGGACGAAGTTCACGGTGTATCTGCCGATGTGGTGAAGGTGGTTTCGAAGTTCAAAGTTCGAGGTTCAAAGTTCAAAGTTTCCGCTCTTCCGGTTTTTCCATTCCCATCACCGCACGCCTTCGTAATCTCCGCGCGTGTCTGGAGCTGACCGCACCACCATCACCTATCGTTACGAGCGCTGGCGCGCGCTCACGTCCGGCGTCATCGAAAGCGCGGGGACAACCTTCCTGCTGCTCATCGCGGTGCGTGCGTATCACTCGGGCGCGCTTTGGAAATCCGCCGTGGCCTGCGGCAGCAGCCTGGGATTGCTGCTCACGCCGCTGGTCGTTGCTTTCGTCACGCGGCGCGGACTCCAGCCGGCGCGCGCGGCAGCGTGGCTGTTCTTCGCGGGCGCGGCGGCGTTTGTGTTCTCGGCAGTTTTCCAATCACTGCCCGTCTTCGCGCTCGCCTCGATGCTCGCGATGGCTTCGGCGGCTTCCGCCATTCCGCTCTTCACGCACCTCTATCAGGAAAATTATCCTGAGCAGCAGCGCGGTCGTCTTTTCTCGCGCACGGTGATGATCCGCATCGCCTCGGCGGTCGCGTTCAGTTACGCGGCGGGCTGGGCGCTCTCGGGCTACTTCGAGTATTTTCAGGCGCTGCTCCTGTTCTTCGCGCTGGCGCTGGCGTTCGGCGGATTCTGCCTGGCGCGTGTGCCGTCGCATCCGATTCACGATGACGGCGGGGCGCATCCATTCCGCGCGTTGCGCTTCGTGCGCGAGGATCAACTTTTTCGCCGCACCTTGATCTGCTGGATGTTCATGGGCTTCGCGAACTTGATGATGCTTCCGCTGCGCGTCGAATATCTGGCCTCGCCACGCTACGGCCTGAACTTGACGGTGGGCATGATCGCGCTGCTCACCGGCGTGATTCCCAATGTCGCGCGCCTGATCCTCAGTCCGGTGTGGGGGCATCTCTTCGACCGCATGAATTTCTTCCTGTTGCGGGTGACGCTGAATGCGGGCTTCGCCATCGGCATCCTCACCTTCTTTGTCAGCAACAGCTTTTGGGGACTCGTCATCGGCGCGATCATCTTCGGTATCTCAAACGCGGGTGGCGACGTGGCGTGGTCGCTCTGGGTCACGAAGTTCGCCCCGCCCGGCCGCGTGGCGGACTACATGAGCGTCCACACCTTTTTCACCGGCGTGCGCGGCGTGCTCGCGCCGTTGGTCGCGTTCACGCTGGTGCAAAAAGTTTCGCTGGGAATTCTCGCCGGTCTGAGCGCCGCGCTGATCGTCGCGGCCAGCCTGCTGCTGCTGCCGGAAATCAAACTCGGCAACCGCGCGCGGCCGGGCGCGGCGTTGAATGAGGAAGTATCGGAATAATGTGCCCCCGGCGTCCCGCCGGGTGGAGGCTGGGTGACAAAGACGATGAGTGGGTTAAGAAGGGCGTTCTGGCTGAATTAGCCTGCTGCCCGGCGGGACGCCGGGGTACGTTACTCCGGCCTGATGCCCGGCTTGAGAAACGTGCGAATCTCCCGCACCTGCGCGTTCTGCGCCGCTTCGGTCACCTTGACCACGTTTCCGTACGCCGCCTGGTCGTCCGCGCGCACGGCGATGACGAGGCGCGGGTTCGCCTTCGCGCGCTGGGCGAGTTCAGCCTTCAGCCGGTCGAACGTCACCGCCGTCTTGCCGAGATAAAAGTGCGGCGTGTTCGTGGTGATGGTGATGATGAGCGGCGGCGAATCCTGCACGCCCTGCTGCGGAGCCTTCTGCGTCGTCTCCGGCAACGTCACTTTGAACGCGGGCGTCTCCTTGAAGGCCGTCGTGACCATCAAAAAAATCAGCACCACCAGCAGCACATCGATTAGCGAGACGATGATGATGCTGGGCGCGCGACGGCGTTTGCGACCGGAGAAATTCATGAGCGGGGAAAAATCCCAAATCCCAAATCCCAAATCCCAAACAAATCCCAAAGTCTAAATTCCAAGGCCCAGCGTCGCTCACCTCCATCGCCGCCCTCGTTGGAGCTTGGAGTTTGAAATTTATTTGGGATTTGGGATTTGGGATTTGGAGTTTGTTTCATAGCTCTCCAATTTTCACTTCGTCTTGCCCTGGTAATGCTTGCGCAAAAACTCATCGCACAGCGACTCCATCTCGACCGTCAGGTTCTCCACCTTCTTGCTGTAATAACTCCACGCGATGAGCGCGGGAATCGCCACCATCAAGCCGAGCAGCGTGGCGTAAAGCGCGGTGCTGATGCCTTGGGCGAACTTCGCGCTGTCCACCCCCGTGACGGAACTCATGCTGCCGAAGAGCGTGATGAGTCCGTAAATCGTGCCGACCAGTCCGAGCAACGGCGCGATGCCGGTGAGAATTTCCAGCACCACGAGGCCGCGTTCGAGCTGCGCGACTTCATGCCGCGCGCGGGTCTCGACGAGTTCGGAATTTTCCGCGCGCGGCCAGTCGAGATGCTGCGAGGAAAAGAGCAGCAGCCGTCCGGCGGTGGAAGGATGGTCCGTGCAGGCTTTCTGCAACTGCGGCAACTGGTCCGCGCTTTTGTAGAACTCCACCGCGTGCTGCACCGCCGGCGGGATGACGCGCCCCCAGCGCAAGGCCAGCCCGCGCTCGACAATGAACGCCACCGCCACCACCGAGGTGAGCACCAGAATGACTATGAAGAATGTGTGCATGGTCTAAAAAGCCGCCGCGCTGTATGGCGGCACGAGGGAAAGTTGTCCACGTTGAAAGCGGTGCCAATGCGCTGAAAGCAAATCCCAAAATCCAAATTCCAAATCCCAAACAAATTCCAAACTCCAAGATCCAACGCCCAGCCCGCCAACGCTCCCACCCGTTTTGAAATTTGGAGCTTGGAGCTTGTTTGAGATTTGGGATTTGGGATTTGGATTTTCCCCCATCGGTTCAATCATAGTAGAACGTGAACTTCACATCCCGATACTCCGTGCCGCCCTGGTTCTGAATCTGCCGCCGCATTTCCGCCGGCCACTTCGGGAACGGCGCGGGATCAAGAATCGCCTTCTGGCAGAGCAGCGAGAGCATGTCGCCCACGGAATTCTCCGCCACTTCCATCTGCGAAATGCGCCCGTCGAAATGCAGCCGGAAGGTGAGCGACACCTTGCCGCGCCGGTCCATCATGTACTGGTTGTTGTCGAGCAACTGATACCAGCGCGATTGCACCAGCCCGATGAACATGGCGTCGTAATTGCCGAACACCGAGCTGCGCGCATCGACCATCGCGATGTGCGCGCGTTTTTGCACGCCACCGTCCTGCGCGGATTTCTCGCTGGCGAGTTGCGGCTTCCATTGTCGATCCGTCGGAAGTGTGCGACGTCGCTCTTTAGGCTTTGGCGCTTCGCCTTCTTTCTGCGGCGTGAGTTCCGTGGCCTTGGGGATGTTGTTCGGCGGCGGCGGCTTCGCCAGCGCCAGATCGCCGCGCGGGGGCGTGACCTTGGGTTTCACTTCCGGTTCGGTGTTCTTGGTCTCGGGCGTTTCCGGCTCCGGTGGTTTCGGTTCCAGCGGCTTGGGCTGCGGTTTCGGCGCGTCCATCGTGCGCACCACCGGCGTCTGCTTGCCCTCAATCTTCGGCGTCACCGCTTCCTTCGGCACAGGATTCGCCGCCAGAGAATTATCCGTGGAATAATTTTTCGTCTCCTTCGGCGGTTCCTTCGAGGCGAGCGCGGGATCAATTTCCACGAAGACCATCGGCACCTCGCGTTTGGGCGCGGGCGGTTCCTCGAACTCGGGCTGAAGCTGTGCGCGCGGTTTCACTGGCACGCGCTCGAATGCTTCCTTGAGGAACGCCGCCGTGGCAGGCGCGACGAGCCACGCGCCATAGATGAGCGCGTGCAGCACCAGGGAAATCGCCAGCGCGACCGCCAGCCGTTGCTTGGCTGATTCCAGTCGCCAGTCGATTTGCCATTGGATCGGAAACGCCGCAGGCATTGAGCGCAAACGATGCCGGACGCGCGCGAGAGGGGCAACCGATAACTCGTCCGAGGCGCTGTTTCACGCGCGCCGCCATTCGGCAGTTGATTTCCCAAGTCGCCTCCCTACGCTGCCTCCCGATTCGGGCGGCGCAGAAAACAACCTATGACCAACAGCGAATTTTTGGACCGGGCGTTTCAGAACAAGTCGCCGAAACTCATCCACGGTTTCTCGCGCCCCTTGGCCCACAACCTCGCCGGGATCATGCACGGCCATCGCTTCGCCAAATACGCGAACGGAAATATGATGCGGCACACCGAGGCCGGGATGCTCTACCAATGGGCGAAAGAGCTGCCGCCCCGATCCACCCTCGTCGAGATCGGCTGCTACGGCGGTTTGTCCACGAGCTACCTCGCTGAGGGCTGCAAGGCGAACGGCTCCAGGATTGTGTCCATCGACCCGTTCGACACGCGTCTCGATCAGCAGGGCGAGCTTTGCGACCACTGCGTGAGTCTGGAGAACAAGCCTTCACGCGCGGTGGTGCAACAGCGGTTGCAGGAACGCGGCTTCGGTTCGTTCATCGAACTGATCGAGGGCTTCTCGCAGGAAGTGGTGAAGACTTGGCAGGGTCCGATCAACTTTCTCTGGATTGACGGCAACCACGATCAGGCGTTCGAGGACTACACCGACTGGTCGCCGTTCCTCGCGCCGAACGCGCGCGTCGCGTTTCACGACGCCCACCCGCGCTACGGACTGCCGCAGGTTGCCGAGGCCGTGCGCAAAGTCTTCAGCAGCGACGACTGGCACCGCCTCGAACATGTGAAGGGCATCGTCACGGCGGTGCGAAGGTTCTGAGCTGCGCTACTTCGCCGCCTTCTTCTGATACTCCTTCAGCGTCGCTTCCAGTTCGCGTTTCTTGTCCGCGTCGTCGCTGAGTTCGATGGCTTTTTTCTGCTGCTTGATGGCGTCGTCCACCTTGCCGGTGTCGAAAAGCGCGCGGGCGTACGTGTCGAGCACGCTGGAATCTTTTCCTTCGCTCGCGTCCACGGCGGCGAGCGCGAGGCGGGTGGCGAGCTTGAGGTTGCGGTTCTTGATCTTCTCGTCCGTGAGCAGCGTCCAGGCGATCTCGTTCAACATCTCGGCGTTGTCGCCGGGATTGGCTTCGAGCTTCTTCGCCAGTTCCTCGGACTTCGACTCGTCGCCCTTGCCGGTCACGGCGCGGTAGTAATCCTGAAACGTGCGCTGAAGCTGAAAGCGCGCCTTGAAATCCTTGAAGCTGAAATCCTTCGGCGCGAGCGGCGCGGCCTTCGCTTCGAGCTTCGCCAGTTCCGCGTCGCTTTTGCCGGACACGATGGCCCGCTGGTAATCGCTCATCACACTCTGGAAGCGCGCCATTTTTTTCAGGCCCCCGAGGTCCAGCGGTTCCTCGGGATTGATGCCCCCAAGCTGCTTGTCCAGCGCGGCGAGTTGCAGGCCGAACTTGTCGAGCTTCGCATCGTCCTCGCCCTTCAGCGCCAGCTCGAAATATTCCTGAATCTTTTTCGTGGCGCTCTCGCGCTTCTGTTCGAGACCGAGATCGAACGTGTTGGACGCCAGTTGATCCAGCACCCGCTCCAGCCCGGACATTGGATGCCCGTGCCACGCCACGCGGCCTTCCTTGTCGATCACGAAGGCGTGAGGGATGCCGTTCTGCCCGAACTTCTCCATGTACGCGGAGGACGTCGCGCGGTTGAGATCGATGGCCACGGTATAATTCATCTGGCCGCCCTGCTCGTTGACAAACGGCTTGACCTTCGACGCCTCCTCGTCGCTCACGCCGATGATGACCACGCCGCGATGCCCATACTTCTTCTGCATCGCCGTGAGGTGCGGGATGCTCACCTTGCACGGCCCGCACCATGTCGCCCAAAATTCCACGACCACGACCTTCTTTCCCTTCACGGCGGCGAGGTCCACGGCGTCGCCCTTGATCCATTCGGCGATTTCCAGCGGCGCGGCGGCGTCGCCAAGTGAAGCGGCGCGCATGGAGCCGCAGGCGACGAAAGCCAGCGTGAGAGAGAGAAACGATTTTGCGTTCATAAAATTTTTCGGCGTGAATTTCTCGGTTTCGGCACGCTAGGAGCGCGTCCCGGCGGCGTCAATCGCCCATTCCAAATGGTCAGGCCGCCGCCGTCAAAATGGACGGCCTTCGCCGCAGAGATTTCTAAACGTCCCGCGCCCCGCCGGCCAAGCACCTCGGCTTCGGGCGCAACTTGGCACGCCCCACCACGATCCGGGGGTCGAGTGGCCCCTGGACTTTCAGCGTCTGCGGGTGTGATCAGAAGTGGCGATCCCAGACGATGGTTCCCAGACCTTGGCCGCGGGAATGAAAATCCAAAACCCAAAATCCAAAACCCAAACAAGTTCCAAATCCCTAAATTCCAAATCGCACCGAAGCGGTCGCGAGCGGGTTGGAGTTTGGAGCCTTGGAATTTGTTTGGGCTTTGGATTTTGGATTTTGAAATTTCCGGCCACCGCTCGCTGGCGGGAAAAATGGAAGTGCCGCGCCCCGGTCGCCACTTCTAATCACACGCCTGTCCCGCCTCCGTCTTGACGCCGGCCCGCCACGGGCTAGTTTCGCCGCTCTTTGAGCACGGAAAAATTGCCGCCCCATTCTGATTCTACGCACGCTGTCGATCCGGCGCTGGCCGCGCGCCTGCGCGCCGCTGCGGAAGTGCTCGAAGCCGCCGCCGCCAACCGCGCCTTGCTCTCCACGCTCACCGTGGAGGAACGCACGCGGCTGATTCAGGCGGCGGGGAACATTTACTGCCCTGACGTGAGCGAACGCCGCCGGCTCGTCAAAGCCCGGGTGCGGGTGCGCAAACAGGAAAAGTTGCAGCGCGACCAGGGCGTGTTGAACGAGACCGGCATTCGCAAGCTGCGCGCGCAGTCCGTCTTCACCACGCCGAATGTGCATCTGCCCGCAGGCGACTTTGCGCAACACGAGGTGGTGGACGATCCGGACTTTCGCGAAGTCGTCGAGCCGCAGAACTGTTACATCTGCAAGCAGGACTTCTCGCAGATTCATCACTTCTACGATCAGCTTTGCCCGTCGTGCGCGGAGTTGAATTTTCGCAAGCGCACGGAGACCGCCGACTTGCGCGGGCGCGTGGCGCTGCTCACGGGCGGGCGCGTGAAGATTGGCTATCAGGCGGGCATCAAGCTGCTGCGCGCGGGCGCGCACGTCATCGTCAGCACGCGCTTTCCACGCGACTCGGCGATGCGCTATGCGGCGGAACCGGACTTCGCGGAGTGGGGGCAGCGGCTGGAAATTTTCGGACTCGATCTCCGGCACACGCCGAGCGTCGAGGCGTTCTGCCGTCATTTGCTGACCACGCATTCGCGACTCGATTTCATCATCAATAACGCCTGTCAGACCGTGCGGCGGCCGCCAGATTTTTATCAGCACATGATGGCGCGCGAGAACGGCGCGCTGCACGACCTGCCGGAAAATGCGCGCAAGCTGCTCGGCGCTTACGAAGGTCTGCGCGGCTACCACATGCTGCCGGAAGGGCAGGGCGCGTCCGTTGGAGTTCAAGCTTCAGCTTGCTCCCCGGACAAGCTAAAGCTTGGACTCCAACACGCCGCCGCGCTCTCACAGGTGCCGCTGTTGCCCGAAGAACTCGCCGCGCAGAACCAGCTCTTCCCCGAAGGGCGGCTCGACCAAGATTTGCAACAGGTGGATTTGCGCGACCGCAACTCATGGCGTCTGATGCTCGCGGAAGTTTCCTCCGTGGAATTGCTCGAAGTGCAGCTCGTCAACGCCATTGCGCCCTTCCTCCTGAACGCGCGCCTCAAGCAGCTCCTGCTCCGCACGCCGGGCCGCGACAAACACATCGTCAACGTCTCCGCTGTCGAGGGTCAGTTCTATCGCAAGTTCAAGACGACGCGCCATCCGCATACCAACATGGCCAAGGCCGCGCTCAACATGATGACGCGCACCTCCGCCGCGGATTATCACGCCGACGGCATCCACATGAACGCCGTGGACACCGGCTGGGTCACGGACGAAGACCCGGTGCAAATCGCCGCGCGCAAAGTCCAGGAGCACCGTTTCCATCCGCCGCTCGACATCGTCGATGGCGCGGCCCGCATCGTCGATCCCATCATCGACGGCGTGAACACCGGCACGCACGTCTGGGGAAAATTTCTGAAAGACTACAAGCCGACGGACTGGTGAGAAGGGCAGGACCGGTAAGACGGCGCGATCCGCAGCGTGCGGGGGTGAGGCACGCAGCGGCGACAAGAGGAGAAACTTAAAACTCCGGCTCGCCTTTGGAACCGTCAGATGGTGGGCCTGCTCGGATTTGAACCGAGAACCAAGGGATTATGAGTCCCCTGCTCTAACCGTTGAGCTACAGGCCCGTGCGAAAAGCTTCAAACATCAAACACCAAATCCCAAAGAAACTCCAACCTGCAAATTCCAAGTCGGACGGCATCGTGTGAGCTTCGTGAAAAAGCGGCGCTCAAGCGACCGCACTCCAAACGCTCCGCGCAATTCAAGGCGTTGGTGCTTCGCGCCAGCGTTTGGAGTGCGGTCGCTTTAGCGCCGCTTTTCGCCGGCCATTCTCTGCGGCGCGATTTCTCAGTTGGACTCTCCCGCGCCAGCGTGTTTCATCCCCGTTCTTTATGGAACAACCGTCTGCACCAGCACCGTCGGAGAACTCGCTCATCAAGGAGCGCCGGGACAAGCTCGCCAAGCTGCGCGAGAAGGGCATCGATCCGTTCAAGAACAAGTTCACGCCCGACCGCTCGTGCAACGACGCGCGCTCCGGCTTCGACAAGGGCGAACTTCCCGAAGGCACCAAAGTCTCCGTCGCCGGGCGCATCACGGCGCATCGCGACATGGGCAAGTCCATCTTCATTGATGTGCGCGACCAGTCCGGGCGCGTGCAGGTCTATGCGCAGAAGCAGGCGCTCGGCGACGAGCAGTTCGACATCTTCAAGCACCTTGACCTCGGCGATTTCATCGGTGTGACCGGCACGATGTTCCGCACCAAGACCAACGAGCCGAGCATCAAGCTCGAGGGGAGCGCAGGCGCCCCGCCTGCGAGCGAGCGCGCCCCGCGCGAGCAGTCCGAGCCTCCCTTCGTGATCCTCACCAAAGCCCTCCGTCCGCCGCCGGCCAAGTGGCACGGGCTGGAGGACACCGAGATTCGCTACCGCCAGCGTTACCTCGACCTCATGGGCAATCCCGAGGTCAAGGAAGTGTTCCTCAAGCGCAGCGCCATCGTGCATGAGATTCGCGCGTTCTTTCACGCGCGCGGCTACGTGGAGGTGGAGACGCCCGCCATGCAGGCCATTCCCGGCGGCGCAGCGGCGCAGCCCTTTAAGACCCATCACAACGCGCTCGGCTGCGACTTTTACCTGCGCATCGCGCTGGAGCTGTATCACAAGCGGCTGCTCGTGGGCGGCATTGATAAGCTGTTCGAGATTGGGAAGAACTTCCGCAACGAAGGACTCTCGCGCCGGCACAATCCCGAGTTCACGATGCTCGAAGCCTACTGCTCGTTCGGCGATTACGAGTCGATGATGGAGACGGTGGAGGCGTTGATAACGACGGTGGCGGAGAAGGTGTTGGGAACTTTGGTTATCCAGCATGAGCAACGGGCTGAAACAATTTCCGCTTTGAATAACTTGATGCGTGCAGTTTCAAGCTGCACTGGCAGCGTGGATTTCAAGAGTCCCGAGCTTGATAAACTCGCGAATCACGTCTTGAACGAAGGGCATCGTTTGTATCCTGGGCATGACGCTGAACCGAGTCACGTTAAGGCAGAGAAAGGTGTCCAACTTGCAGTTGAATCGGCGCATATCCTATCCGGACATCTGTCGCGACCGAACAGGGAATCAAGCGGGGAAAAGTACATCCGAGATGACTTCCAAGAGTTGGATTCTGCGCGAGCAGCATTGGAGCGGCTTCAGAAACCCAAGGAGATCAACTTGGCTCGACCTTGGCGACGCGCTCGCTACAAAGATTTAGTTCGTGAAAAGGCCGGCGCGGATTGGTTCGACATCTCATCCGCCGAACGCCGCCAACGCGCGCACGACCTTGGAGCGGAAATCGGAAAAGAGTACGAGGATTTTGAAGTCACCGGCGCGGTGTTTGAGAAGTTGATCGAGCCGACGCTGATCAATCCGACCTTCGTCACGCATCTGCCGAAGGAACTCGTGCCGCTGGCCAAGCTCTCGCCGGATGACCCGACCACGGTGGAAGTCTTCGAGTGCTGCATCAACGGGCAGGAGATTGCGCCCGGCTACACCGAGCAGAACGATCCCATCGCGCAGCGCAACACGCTGGAGCACCAAGCCGGCGGCGAGCAGCAGAAGCTCGACGAGGATTTCCTCATCGCCCTCGAACACGGCATGCCCCCGGCGGGCGGCATCGGCATCGGCATCGACCGCCTCTGCATGATGCTCCTCGGCCAGGAAAGCATCCGCGACGTGATCCTCTTCCCGCAGTTGAAGCCGAAGTGAACGTGCCCCCGGCGTCCCGCCGGGTCGGAACTGACTGACGACGAGGATTGCTCGATAAAGGAGTGGCGTTTTGGTTTGTCGAGAGCCTGGACCCGGCGGGACGCCGGGGGCACGCCAGAAAGCCGAAGTGATTCCGGCAAAGAGCGGCTTGTCGTGTTGAACAGGGGTGAGCTAATCTCAGGCATGTTCACGGCCAATCAGATCAAAGAGCGGATGGAGGAGAAACCGTTCCGCCCATTTCGGATCAAGATGTCGAGTGGCGACGCCTACGAGGTCAAGAACCACGACGCCGCCTGGGTGCTGAGAAACGCCATTGAGATCGGGCTTGATCCGGACGCGGAAGGGTTTGTCGCACACACCAGGCGATGCGCCATTCTTCACATCGCGAGCATTGAGGATATTCCAACCCAGAAGGCAGCTTGAGCTTCGCCCTCGAACACGCACTGCCCCCGGCGTGCGCCATCGGCATCGGCTCGACCGTCTCTGCATGATGCTCCTCGGCCAGGAATGCATCCGCGACGTGATCCTCTTCCCGCAGTTGAAGCCGAAGTGATTCCGCCGTCCGGCTTCGTCCCGGAGGGACAACCGGAAATTAGCCAGACACGAAGTGTCTGGGGCCGACCAAACAAAACTCGTCCTGAAGGGACGGTGGATGTTCCGCGCATCATCCATCGTCCCTCCGGGACGAAGACGATTTGCCTCCGTGACCAGCCACTTCGTAGCTGGCTAATTTTCGTTCGTCACTTCGCGACTTTCCTCGTCGCCCTCGAACACCGTATGCCCCCGGCGGACGGCATCGGCATCGGCATCGACCGCCTGTGCATGATGCTCCTCGGCCAGGAAAGCATCCGCGACGTGATCCTCTTCCCGCAGTTGAAGCCGAAGTGAGAGTGCCCCCGGCGTCCCGCCGGGTCGGGACTCGCTGGCGACGAGGACTGCTCGACGAGGGAGGGGCGTGCTGGTTTGCCGAGCGTCACCCGGCGGGACGCCGGGGGCACGTTAAAGCCGAAGTGAGGGCGCGCTTGAAACCAGTGCTGCTCCTCGCGATAGTCTTGCCATGAGTGCCAACGAAGCCACGGCGGAAGTGTTTGTCACCGCGTTCAAATCCTTGAAGCCGCGCCAGCGCGAGGCCGTGTTGGAGCGGATGCTGGAGGATGAAGACATTTCTTCCGACATTGCCGACACGCTGAAACTGGAAGCGCGCCGTCACCAGCCGCGCCAGCCGTTCCGGCAGGTAATGAAGGAACTAGGCATCAAGGCGTGAGCTGGCAGATCGACATCGCCCGCGATGCGCGCAAGGAACTGGCTGGTCTTCACCCGCAAATTCAGCTTCGAATCTCTAAGGCCATCTTGGCGCTGGAAAACAATCCCTTTCCGTCCGGCTGCAAAAAACTGAAGAACCGCGATGGCTTTCGGATTCGCGTGGGCGACTACCGTGTGCTCTATCTTGCGGACGCGAAGCTGAAGAAAATTGTCATCGGCGGCATCGGTCATCGCCGCGAAGTTTACCGCGATTAAGGGTCCGCGTTTGCTCCCCGCGCGAGAAAATCTTCGTCACGCATCTACCGAAGGAACTCGTGCCGCTGGCCAAGCTCTCGTCCGACGACCCGCCTGCGCGGACGAAGCCGCTTCGGCGCGGCGGAGGCCCCACCACGGTGGAAGTCTTCGAGTGCTGCATCAACGGGCAGGAGAGCGTGCCCCCGGCGTCCCGCCGGGTCGGGGCTGGGTGACGAAGTGACCTGCTTGACAAGGGGAGGCACGCTCGGATTGGTGAAGCCGCTTTCCCGGCGGGACGCCGGGGGCACTTTACTCGAGCCTTCGACGAATGCGCTCTGGATCCTGTCGCAAATCCAAAATTGCCACGACGATGATGCGGGTCGCGTGTGGCTGGTAAAAGACGCCGTAGGGAAATCCGCGCATGACCTGCCGTCGGACTTTTCCGAGGTACACCGGAGCCAGCAGTGGAAACATCGCGGCGCGTGCGAGGTGCGCATCAAGCGCCTGCATGAACTCCACGCCAAAACCTTCGCGGTAGTCCTCAAACTGGTTGAAGGCAGCTTGCAGATCGGCGTCGGCTCCGGCGAGGAACACGACGGGCAGGTTCATCGCGAGAGGATGCGCTTTTTGAGGTCTTCCCAGGCGATCACATCGTCGGGATGATCGCGGAAATGAGCCAACCGCGCTTCGAGCAGTTGCACATGGTCGTCGCGCTTGGGAAAGGCTTCGGGATCAGCCGCGAGTTGATCCCACAATTCGCCCACGAGAATCAGCTTCTCCTCCGACGAAAGGCTTTTCAGTTGCGGAATTTTCTCAGCGACCACGGCGCAAGAATCCCTCGGAACGCTCCGGCCTTCAAGGCCAAAGCCGGCGCTGATTCAGCCGACCTTTGTCACGCATCTAAAGGAACTCGTGCCGCCGGCCAAGCTCTGACCCGGCGTGCCCCCGGTTGTCCCACGAGGTCGGGACTGACTGTGCCTGCTCGGCAAAGGAAGGCGCGCCCTGATCGGTCAAGCTGTCATCCCGGCGGGACGCCGGGGGGCATGCTCACGGCGGCGTGATGCGGTAGAAGCGGCGCGGCGGCGATGGCAGGTTCACGTCGTTGAACTTCAACCAGCCGTTGGTGTTGGTGACGGTGATGAGGTTGTCCCAGTTCACGAAGTTGGTCGTGCCTTGGAAGCGCCAGACTTGGTTGAGCTTGCCGTAGGCGCGCAGTGTGGGCGCGGGCGCGGAGTTCGAGACGGAGAGCACGGGAAGCACGTGGTCCACGGTTTCGCGACGCTGCCGAAACCCGTTGTCACCCGGCCAGCGATAGGTGTAGCGGGCGGTGCCGGCGAAGTTGGTGGCGTAACCGTTCGTCTTGAAGCCGGTGAAGTTCTCATTGAGTTCCATGCGATAGACATCACCGATCTGGCCGGTCATTTGCACGATGACGCCGGTGGCTCCGGTGACGGTGGGGACGACCGCGAGGGCGTTCACGGTGACGTTCGCCACGAGGCTGGTCGCGGAGCCGCCGCTGGAACTGACGACCACGGAATAGGTGCCCGAGTCACCGGTGAGCGCGGGTTCGATGTTCAGGACAGCGTTCGTGGAGCCGCTGATGCGGGCGCTGTCGGCCACGGGCACGGTGTGGTTGCTGGTGAACCATTGGTATTGAAGCGAACTGGTGCCGTGGGCCGCGACGGACAAGACGACATGTCCGCCCGCCGTGGCAGTGCGCGCGATGGGCTGTTCATCAATGACGGGCGGAATGGGTTCGGCCTTGCTCGCGGCGGCAGCGGTGTGAGGTGAAAGCAGGGAGGCACCGAGCAGCAGGACGCCGAAGCGCAACCATTTCAAACTTGGAAGTAACTGGTTCAGGCGGGCATCCTAGCGGCGCGTCACCAAACGACAATTCTTATGAACTACGCGCTGCAAATCCTTGCCAGTGTCTTGCTGCTGGTCGCCGGGACCATGATGTCCGGCGCGGCCACGCTCACGTTGTTCGCGGGCGGCGGCACGAAGGGTACGGGACTCGCCACGGATTGCCGCCTCGCGGATCCATTCGCCACGGACTTCGATGCGCTGGGCAACACTTACATCTGCGAGATGACGAACAACCGCGTGCTCAAGGTGGACTCGCGCGGGCAGATCACGGTGTTCGCGGGCACCACGAAGAAGGGCGGGGCAGGGGACGGTGGCGCGGCGGTGAATGCGGAGATGAACGGGCCGCATCATCTGCTCGTGGCGAAGAACGGCGACGTGTTCATTGCCGACACCTGGAACTGGAAGGTGCGGCGCATCGACGCGCAGACGGGCGTGATGACCACCTTCGCCGGCACGGGCAAGCGCGGTTACAGCGGCGACGGTAGTCCGGCCAAGGGCGCGGACTTCAGCGGCACCTACTCCATCGCGTTCGATGCGGCGCAGGAGAATCTTTTTGTCGCGGACTTGGAGAACCGCCGCATCCGCGCCATCGATATGAAGACGGGGATTGTGCGGCTCATCGCGGGCAACGGCCAGAAGGGCGTGCCGACGAATGGCAGCGACGCGGTGAGTTCGCCGCTCGTTGATCCACGCGCGGTGGCGGTGGCGAGGAGCGGTGAGGTGTACATCCTGGAGCGCAGCGGCCACGCCCTGCGCGTGGTGGATACGAATGGAAAAATCCGCACGGTCGTCGGCACGGGCAAGACTGGCGGGGTGACGCCCGCGACCAGTCCGCTCGAAGTCACGTTGAATGGACCGAAACATCTGTGGGTGGACCGCGACGAGTCGGTGGTGATCGCAGACACCGAGAACCACGTCATCCGCCGCTACCTGCCGAAGGAGAACAAAGTCGTGCTCGTGGCCGGGACGGGAAAACGCGGCGCTCTCCTGAATGCCGATCCATTGAAAACCGAACTGCGTCAGCCGCACGGCGTGAACGTGGATGGGAAGGGACGGATTTACATCAGCGACAGCATGAACAGCCGGGTGCTAAGGCTCACACCATGACACGCGACCTCGACGAACTGTTTGCCAACAACCGGCGGTGGGCGGCGGACATTCACCGCCGCGACCCGGATTTTTTCCTCAAGCTCACGCGCCAGCAGCGTCCGCGTTATTTGTGGATCGGCTGCGCGGACAGCCGCGTGCCGGCGAATGAGATCGTGGACTTGATGCCGGGCGAACTCTTCGTGCATCGCAACATCGCGAACGTGCTGGTGCATACGGATCTCAATTCGCTCTCGGTCATCCAGTTCGCCGTGGACATGCTCAAGGTGGAGCACGTCATCGTCTGCGGGCATTACGGTTGCAGCGGCGTGAACGCGGCGTTGCGGCGCGAGCGCGTGGGCCTGGCGGACAACTGGCTGCGGCATGTGCAGGACGTGTGCGCCAAGCATGAGCGGCTGCTCGGTGGCATCGCGGACGAGACGTTGAAGTCCAACCGCCTGTGCGAGCTGAACGTCATTGAGCAAGTTTCCAATCTTGCGCAGACGACGGTGATGCAGGATGCGTGGACGCGCGGTCAGGACGTGACGGTGCATGGTTGGATTTACGACATCCGCGACGGCCTGCTGCGCGACCTGCACGTTTCGGCGACGAACGGGGAGGAGTTTGACGCGGCGTATCGTTCGTCGCTGAGCACGTTGCCGATTTGGTAGCGCAACGTGCCCCCGGCGTCCCGCCGGGAGAGGCTTGCTGACGACGAGGGCTGCTCGATAAGGGCGTGGCGTGAGGAGTGAGCGAGCGCCGACCCGGCGGGACGCCGGGGGGCACTTACTTCCGCTCCGCCAGCTCCACGAAATTTTCCAGCAGCTTCAGTCCCACGGCCTGGCTCTTTTCCGGGTGGAATTGCGTGGCGAAAACATTTCCCTTCCACACCGACGACGCGAACGGTTCGCCGTAGGTCGTGCGCGTGGCGACAATGCTTTCATCCACCGGCTGCGGAAAAAAACTGTGGACGAAATAAACGTGGCTGCCGTCGGGGATGCCGCGATAGAGCGGGCAGTCTTGCTGCGCGATGTCGATTTGGTTCCAGCCGATCTGCGGGACCTTGAGTCCCGCGCGCGTGGGAAAGCGCACCACCTTGCCTTTGAAGATGCCGAGTCCCGCCGCGCAACTGTTGAACTCCGCGCTGCTCTCGAACAGCGCCTGGTAGCCGACGCAGATGCCGAGGAACGGCTGGCCCGCCGCAATCCATTCGCGCACCGCCGTGAGCAAGTGCTGGCGGCCCATCGCGTTCACGCAGTCGTCAAACGCGCCCACGCCGGGCAACACCACGCCGCGCGCGCCCTTCAGGCCGTCGGCGGATTTGGTCACATGCACGTCTGCGCCGACTTTGAGCAGCGCCTTTTCCACGCTGCGCAGGTTGCCGGAACCGTAATCGAGCAGAGCAATCACGCGGGGAGTCTAAATTTCAAAATCCCAAATCCCAAATCCCAAATAAGCTTCAAATGACAAATCCAAAACTCCCTCGCCGAGGACAGGCGTTGGGAATTTTGGATGTTGAAATTTGTTTGAGCTTTGGATTTTGAACTTTGGAATCTGATCAGGCCGCTTCCGTCTCAGTCTCCTCTGCGCTTTCCTTCGCTTCCGGCTCGTTCCACGCGCCGCGGTCGCCGAAGCGGGTGCGGCTGGCGTGGCCGCCTTCCTCCAGCTCGCGTTGCGCGGCGGCGGAGTAGCGCGTCCAGGGAATGGCCAGCAGGCGCTCGGCCTCGATGGGCTGGGTGCTGATTTCGCACACGCCATAGGTGCCGGCGCGAATGCGATCCAGCGCGGCGTCGATTTCGTACATCGCATTCTGGTCCGAGGACAAAATGCTCAGGGCGAAGTCGCGGTCAAATTCATCCGTGCCCGCGTCGGCCATGTGCAGGCTGAAGGCCTGCTGCTCCTCGCGGGCGATTTCGTTCAGCCCGCTCTTGCGCTGACCGAGCTGCGCGCGGCAGACGATGAGCGCATCGTAGTGTTCCTGCCACTGGGGCGGGATGCGGACCGGCGCGACGTTTCCGTTTCCTCCTCCGAGGATTTGCGACGTTGTTGCTTTCGTATGCGGTTTCATTCGGTTGTGAAATGGTTCGGCATAAATTTGCCGGTGCTGAAGGGACAATCGTCCAGCAACTCATTGACGGGAAATTTTTTCGTCGATGTCCGCCGATGCACGGTGCCTCCAAGCGCGCGACATTGGGGAGGTCGCCGCGCGTGATGTCAAAATCAAAGCGTGCGCGCGGCGGAAGATACTTCTTGCACTGTGCCGGGCGGCGGCGAGTGGCGGCGATAGATGCGGACTTGAAACGGTTTGTCCTTCTCGTAATGGCCCAGCATCTCCGGCAGTTTCATCAGCACCCACGGCTGCTGCGTGTTCGCGCCGTTCTTGGTGAAGACCACGTCGTCCGCAATGAACACGCACATGTGCAGCGCCTGGTGGTCCGCGCTGATGAGCATGAGCAGATCGCCGAAGCGTCGCGAGTCGTCGCGCACGCGCGTGTATTCCGTCTCCAGAATTTTCTGCGTGTGCATCGGATCAAAGAACCGGCTGTCCGGCGTGGCGTGGAAAAAATTCATCGAGCTCCAGAAACAGTCCTGGCGCGCGATGTCGCGGTCGCGCGGATTCGGATAGGTGTAGAGCCGCAGCCGCGCGAAGGGCGGCAGCAAATACGAAAGATTAATCGTGGTGCTTTCGGGCACGCGCGTCATGGACTCGATGAGCGGGCGATACTCGCGCGCCGGGCCGAGCGGACTCCAATAGCGCATCAGTTCCTCCACGTCGGTGCCAGGATCGATGCGCAACTTGGCCACGAAGGTGGAGACGCGCCACAAACACTGGATCACGCTCTTCGTTTCCTCCGGCGTGGAGAGCGCGGCGAAGGTCGGCGCGTCGGCGAAGCACAGCCCGCCGTCCTGCTCGTAAGTGAGGCTGCGCACGAGCGCGATCTTCTCACGCGACACGCCGCAGTCGGCAAACCAGTCGTCGAAGCCGTCCGCGCGGAAACGGAACGGCGTGGATTGCAGCACGTTCTCGGGGTTCTGGCCGAGGAACTTGTAGAACTTCTGCCGCGTGGCCGGGCTGAGGCTGACCACGACCTCGGCGGGCGGCGTGAGGACGATGGCGCGCGGCGTGAACTGCCACTGCGCGCGGTTCGTCAGCCACGCGCGCGTGGCGTCGGTGAAGTCGAACGCACCGAACACATCGGACAACTGCTGCTCGGTCTGGTTGCGGAAAATCCAGAGCGTGCGCGGCGCGGTCGGGTTGAACTCATTGGTGAAATATTCGTCGGGCCGGTCGAGTGCGATGGGCGTGTATTCGAGCCGGCCCCACGGCGCGTTGGTGCCCGCGATGCTGGTGGAAGATTTTTTCGCGCTCTGGCCCAGATGTTTCCACGCCATTCCACGCCCCGGCCAGAACAAGGTTTCGAGCAACAGCATGAAGACCATGCCGGCGCCGACGAGAACGATATGGGACAGCCAAGGCGTGCGCACCGGAGACGGTGCCGCCGCAGTTTTACGGTTGGGACGTTTCAATTCATAAGCCGGAAAAAGATTGCGTGCTGTCCGGCCGCAAATGATTCCTCCGCGCGCACCTAGTGACGTGGCCGGGAGATAAAAGTTAAAGAAGAAATTCGTCCGACACCGGGAATTTACCTGGCGGATTCTCTCCGGTGGAGGATTTAGCGGCCCAAGGCGTCACGGATTGTCCGTGGTCGTCCTACTTTCCTCTTTCGTCCACAGCACCGTGATGGCCGCGATCACTCCGAGCACGCCGCATGCGCCCCAGAGCAGCAGCGGCGAACCCGCGTGCAGCCGCACGCCCGTGCCCGGCCCGATCGTGAGCGCCACTGCCCAGACCAGGCCATACATGCCCATGTAGCGCCCGCGCATTTCCGGCGGCACGCCGTCCACGATGAACGCCGACGCAATCGGCATGGCGATCATTTCGCCGATGGTGAAGACGATGACTACGAGCACGAGCGAGGGCAGTTGCAGCGCCCAGGCGTTGAGCATGAAGCCGAAGCCGATGAGCAGATACCCGGCGGCGATGGTCGCGCGCTGCGGCAGGCGGCGTGTCCGCATGGTGAGCGGCAGTTCGAGGAGAATGATCATCACGCCATTCAGCGACATGAGCAGGCCGTACGTCGCCTTGCTGATGCCCGCCGACGTGACGTGCAGGCTGAAAGTGGAACTCATTTGCAGGAACACGAGCGCCATGGCGAACTGCGCCAGCAGCAATTTGTGAAACCGCCGGTCGCCGCGCATCACGCGCCACGCCGCCGACCATTTCGACGACTCACCGCTGGCGCGCAATCCGTGCGGCAGCAGAAACCACGCGACCAGACCAAACAGCGCCGACGTGATCGCGTCGCCGATGAACAGCCACTTAAACGAATAGCCCGCGAGAAATCCCGCCGTGGCCGGGCCGAAGGCGAAGCCCGCGTTCAACGCCCAGCGCAGCGCCGCGAAGGCCGTGATGCGCTGCTCCGGCGTCACCACGTCCGCGAGCAAGGCCGTGCTCGCGGGGCGATACAGTTCCGTGGTCAGGCCGGTGAGCGCGGTGAGCGCCATGATCGCCGCCAGCGATTCCGCCTGCGAGAGCAGCAGCATCGAAATCGCGGACGAGAACATGGAGAGCGCGATGGTTTTGCGCCGGCCGATTTTGTCGGTGAGATAGCCGCCCGCCAGCGCCGCGATCAAATGGCCGAGGCCATAGGAGACCAGCGTCTTCACCACCGCCGCCGTTGCGGCCTCGTCCGAGAGGCCGAGCGCGCGAAAATGATCGCCCGCATAAATGGTGAGAAACGGAATGACGAACGAGCCAAAGCGGTTGATGAACGTGCCGAGGTAAAGCAGCCACGCCGCGCGCGGCAGTTCGCGCAGGCTCTGCCATAAACTCTGGTCGTTTGGGTTCATCAATTGATCAGAATTTCTTTAACCACGGATGGACACGGATAAACACGGATGAGCAAGAGTGTCGGCTTCCCATCCGTGTTTATCCGTGTCCATCCGTGATCAATTCTTTTGTGAGATTGCTTGGGTAATGCGGTCTCCGCGCTTCAGTTGATTTCAGGATTTCAGTTTTTCAGCTTCTCCCATCCGGTCTCCCATGCGCGCGTACAGCTCCACGCGCCGCGCCGACTGCTCCAGCAAATCCTCCGCCAGCCGCACCCGCCCCCGCTCGAAGAGTGTGATCGTCGAGGAACCGCCGAACATGAAGAATCCTTTCTCCGCGCCCTTCGCCACGCGCGCACCGGGCGTGAAGGTGTAGGCCCAGCTCCCCACGCACGTCGCGCCCACTTCGAACATCAGCACCGTGCCAAAGCGTTCCGACTCGATGGCCGTGACCGCGCGTTTGTTCTCCGTGAAGATTTTAATGTTCCGCCGCAAGGCGATGGGATTCACCGAGTAGAGCGGCCCGTTGATCAGGCGCGGTTCGCCCGGCACGCCCGCCACGGGAAAATGAAAGCGGTGATAATCCACCGGGCACAACCGCGACAACACCATCGTGCCCTCGCGAAAGCGCGCGGCCAGCGCGTCGTCCCGCAACAGCGAACGCAAGTCGAAGACCGCGCCCTTCACGAAGATGCCTTCCATCTTCGACACGTCTTGAAAGCCCAGATGCCGTCCGTCCGCCGGGAAGACCGCCACGGATTCATCCGCGTTCACGGGCCGTGCTTCCGGCTTCAATTTGCGGAAGAAAAACTCGTTGAAAGTGCCATACGATTCCGGCGCGTCCGCGAATTCGCCCGTGTTCACGCGGTAGTGCGCGATGAAGGGCGCGACCTTCGCGCGACTGCGCGCCCGGTTCATGCGCCAGCCGTACCAGCGCGAGAAGACGCTGCGCTTCACGAGCGCGTGCAGCGCGAGCCGCCCGAGCGGATTCGCGTACGTGAAACGCAAAAACTGATCGCCATAAACCTCCTCGGTCTCGACGCGCCCGGTGTAGCGATTGAAAAATTGAACCAGTTCCACGGCCATGCGCGTGAGGGTAGGGAGGGGAAATGAGGAGGGGAACTTGAACTTTGAACTGTTGAACCTTGAACTTTGAACGCTGAACCGTCGGACGAGGCGCGTGTCTTCCCCTTCCGCCGCACTGATTACTGTTTCACTGGTTGCTCCCCCGCTGCTATCTCTCCCGCCATGCAACGCCTGCTCGCGCTCCTGTTCCTGCTCGCCGCCGCCACCGCGCCCGCGGCGAACTACAAGCTGAACCTCTTCATCTGGAGCGAATACATTGACCCCGCCCTGATCACGGAATTTGAGAAACGGTTCGATGCCAAGGTCACCATTGATCTCTACGAGGATGAATCCGCGATGCTCGCGAAGTTGCAGGGCGGCGGCGCGGGGCAATACGACGTCATCGTGCCGCCTGACCACATCGTGCCCGCGCTCATCAAGCTCAAGCTCCTCGCGCCGCTGCGCCACGATAACATTCCGAATCTCCGCCATCTGGATCCGCGCTTCGCCTCGCCGTGGTATGACCTGAGCAATCGTTTCACCGTTCCCTACCAGTGGGGCACGCTCGGCATTTTCGCGCGCCAGCCGGGCGCGCGGGCATATCAGGAATCGTGGGCGCTGCTCTTCGACGCGAAGGAACAGCGCGGGGATTTTCTGCTCATCGATTCCATGCGGGACTGCCTGGGCGCGGCGCTCAAGTTCCAAGGCCACTCGATCAATTCCACGGACAAGAAGCATCTCGCGGCCGCGCGCGACCTGCTCATCGACGCCAAGAAACGCTCGCGCGGTTTCGCCGGCGGCGTGGGCGGGAAGAACAAGGTGCTGGCGAAGGAAGTTACTTTCGCCCCGGCGTACTCAGGCGATGCGTTGCGCGGGATCGCCGAAGATCCGGACACTTATTATTTCATCCCGAAGGAGGGGAGCCAGATCTGGATGGACAACCTCGCCATCTGCGCCAAGGCCCCGAACCGGATCGTGGCGGAGAAATTTCTCAACTTCATCCTCATCCCGGAAATCGGCGCGCGGCTGGCGGACTACAATCTTTACGCCACCCCGAACCTCGCGGCCCGCGCGCATGTCCGCCCGGAGAACCTAAACAACCCTTCCATCTATCCGCCGTCCGATGTGATGGCGCGGCTGGAATTTCTGAAAGACTTGGGCCGCGACCTCAAGCTCTACGACGAGGTCTGGACCCAGGTGAAGGCGAAGTGAGGGCGAAGTGAGGGCGGAGCCTTGTCGCCGCCCGGACTAAGCCGGAACCATGCAGTTGAAGCCTCACGCCAAGGCCGCGAAGGACGCGAAGAAGAAGATGCACTTGGATGGACTGGTCCGTGGGGGAAGAACACTTTTCAGTGCCAGGTCTCCGCACCTCCAGAAGGCCAATTCCTTTGCGCCCTTCGCGGCCTTGGCGTGAGGCATGGTAGATTCCAACTGCATGGTTCCGGCTAAGGCGCACCCGGCGGCTTCGTCTCGTCCTTCTTCGCTTCGTCTTTCTTCTCCGCGAGGAAGTCTTTGCGTTCCTTGAGCAAGGTTTCGAGGTTCCACTTGGGCACGGTGTAGGTCCAGTTCTCGAACTTCTTTTCCGCCGCCAGCTTCTCCTGCAACGGCTTTTGTTTCGCGGCGAATTCGTCGTCGAGCTTCTTCTTGTCCTCGGGCTTCTCGTCTTGGCCGGGCGTGCGTTCCTTCGGCAGGTTCGCGTTCACGGTGATTTGGAAGGCGTGATGGCCACTGTCCGCGTCGCCGATGGCTTTACCGATTTTGATGACGTACGTGAACCCCTCCAAAGTCTCCAGCGTGGCGACCATCGGCTTGTCGAGTCCGGTCGTCTCCGGTTTCGGATCGGCGATCACGTCATTGAACGAAGCTGAACCCAGCAGGTTGTTCAACGCACCGGTCTTGCTGCCGTCGAGAATTTCGGCGGCGTTCGTCGCGGCGAACTTCCATTCCGCGCCATCCGTCTCTCGCACCAGCTTCCAGTTGTTCGTCGCGTTCGTGGTCACCACGGAAACGGATTTAATGCGCTCCACCTTAAACCAGTCCTTGTTCAGCCAGTTCTCCGGCGCGGTCTCGATGTTCAACGGGTCGCTGACCAGCGCCACCGTCTTCACATCATCGCCGCGCATGACGTAACGGCTGTTCGGAAACGAGCCGCCGCCGAATTGCGAATCTTCCTGCGCCGCCTTCGACGCCTGCTGCGCGCCGAGCGTGAGTGACGCGATGGATTTGCCCTTGTCGTCCTTCAATTCCACCAGCGTGCCGTCGGCCTTGGTCAGCTTGAGCACGGGCAGCCGTGACGGTCCAACCTCGACCGCGCGCGTCACCTTCAAGTCCCAGAACTTCTTCACCAGTTCGCTGATGTTGTTGAAATTCGCGGGATAACCACCGCGCTCCTTCACGACCCAGCGTTCGCCCTGCACGGCGAGATTCACTTCGCTCGCGCCCTGCTTGAGCGTGATGTGCGCGACGTCGCGGATGGCGCTGTCCGGCACGCCGCTGAGAACTTTCTGCCCGCTCTCGCTGGCCGTGCCGCGCTCGTAACCGGCCTGCTTCTTGTTATAGACCACGTAGCCGAGGCCGCCCAAAACGACCCCGAGGACAATCAAAAGTGTGAGTTGCTTGCGGTTCATTGTGCCTTGGTGCGTTGCTTGCGGACGAGGGCGAGGAAAATTCCGGCGGCAGCCACGAGCACGGGCACGCCCGCGATGTTGCCCCACTTCACTTTGTTCTCCAGCGACTCGGTGCGCTCGCGCAATCGCTTGTTAATCTCTCGAATCTCTCGCCCGATTTCGCGTTCGCGTTTTTCCTGCGCCTTGATTTCCGCCATCTGTTCCGGCGACGCGATGAGCCGCTGACCGGGTTCCTTCTTGCCTTGCATCTCGCGCAACTTGGCCTGCGCCACTTCGCGGTCCTTGTTCAGCTTCGTAATCGTTTCGCGGAATTCATCTTGCGCCTCCGCCTGCATCCTTTGCACGACCGTGAACGGACGGCGCAGCGCGCCGCGTGAGCGCGTGCCGACGAGGTTCACGTCGCCGGACAACTGCTCGATCATGTTCTGCGCGAAGGCAAAGTTGCCGTTCGCCGGGTTCGCCACGCCGAATTGCAGCATCTGCTGATCGAACGAAATGATGTCGTAGATGAAATCCGCGTCGCCCACCAAAATGACCACGCTCTCGGTCGTGGACTCTTTCAGCGAATTCCCCGCCGGCTTCTTCTCATCTTTCTTCTCTTCCCCTTCCACTGTAGCGGCGGCGGGCGCGCCCTCGGGAAAACCCGTCTTGAATTTGCCCTTCAAGCGGATCGCCAACGGATGCTCTTTGTCGGACGACTTGAACTCGTTCATCGTTTTCGACGGCGAGAAACGCGCCGTCATGCCGTCCACGAGTTCAGACATTTTCGTCGTGTGCAGCAGCACGGTTTGTTCGAGTCCGGTGGCGGGTGTGCCGCCGAACGCGCCCGCTTCCGGGAAGAGCAGGTTGTCCAACTGGCCCGTCAACGCGTCTTCTTTGTTGATGCCATCAGGATTGATGAAGAGAAACGTTGGTCGATCCTGCGGCTGTTCCTGTTGATTGAACGAGAGCTTCTTGGTGAAGGACAAATCCGCGACCACCTTCGTCGTGTCGAACGTCACGCCCCAGGCGGCCAACAGTTTCGGCAGCGTGGAACCCGCGCCCGGCATCATGCCCGCCAATGGATTGTTCGGTTGCTGCTGTTCGCGGTCGAGGAAGCCCATGGCGTCGAGCAGCGCCAGCAGCTTGCCGCCGCGCAGCACAAACTGATCAATCGCGAACTGCGCCTTCTCCGTGATGTTCTTCGGATGCGCCACGATGAGCACCTGGATGTCGTCATCGATTTTCTCCGCGTCCATCGGCACCTGCCGCACGGTGTAATCGCGCTTGAGTTCCTGGATGAAAACCCACGGCCGTTGGCCGCCGCCGGGCTGACCCATGCGCTGCATCATGGGATTCGCCGGCTGGCCGAACATCGGCAGCGCCGTCATCACGCCCACGAGCGGTTTGTTCGTGCTGATGACCTGGCCGACCGCGCGGGCAATGTCGTATTCGAGCAGGCGTTCGCGCTCCAGTTGCAGTATGACCGGCACCTTTTCCGGGTCGAGGCTGACCACGAGCCCGAAGTAAAAGTTCTCGCCCAGCGGTCCGGCCGGCTGTCCTTCGATGCCGTCCGCCTGCGCCGCTTCCTCGGCGTCGCTGTCCGGCTTCGGATCAATTTTGCGGACGCGAATTTTCCCGCCGGACGCGTCGCGGAATTCTTCGAGCAAGTCTTCCACCTCGGCGGCGTAAGTGCGGATTTGCGACGGCACGCGCGTCTCGCTCTGCGAGAAGTAGAAGCGCACTTCCACCGGTGAATCGACCTTCTTGAGAATCGCCTTCGTGCCGGGCGAGAGCGTGTAGAGTTTTCCTTCCGTGAGATCGGCGCGCATCTTGACGGCGTTGCCAATCAGGTTGATCGCGACGACCACGACGAACATCACGGCGACGCCGACGGCGGAGTACAACAGGGTTTCAGTTTTTTTCTGTTTCATCGGTTGAAAGAAAGACGAGATATGTCCCACGGATTCAGAAAGGCCGCAGATGAAGAAAATAATCTGCGGCTTCCCTGAATCTGCGGGAAATTCATCAGCCAGTTGTTTGTCCGTGCTGCGCGCGCCAGTCGTGATGTTGCCGTCTGTTTCATCGGTCAGTGGTTTCCAAAAGCCTCGCCGGAATGGTCACGGCAGCATTCGCGGGCGCCGCAGGTTCATGGTGATGATGACCGCACCCTTCATGGTGGCAATGTTCGTGGCCCGCGCCTGCGCGCTTCAGCTTCTCTTGCAGCTTCGCTTCCTTCCGGCGTTTTGCGTTCTTGCCCATAATCAGCCAGCGCGCAGGTTGCGGATAACCACGCCGTTCAGGAACAGCGAGAAACCAATCACCGACAGGAAGAACAGCAGGTCGCGCGAATCAATCACGCCCTTCTGAAAACCCGCGAAGTGCGGCATGACGCTGAAACTCGCGACGAGTTTGGTCAGGGCCGGAGAGAAATTCACCAGCATGTCCGTGACGGGTTCCCAGCCGCAGAGAATCAGGAAGAAGCAAATCACCACGGAGAGAATGAAGCTGATGACCTGGTTGCGCGTGAGCGCCGAGGTGAAACACGTCACCGCCAGATACGCGCCCGCCAGCAGCGCGCTGCCGACGTAGCCGGAGAACACCGCGCCCGCATCCGGATCGCCGAGATAGCTGATGGTGATGACGACCGGGAACGTCAGCGCCAGCGCGAGGATGAGGAACAGCCACGACGCGAGAAATTTCCCCACGATGGCCTGCCACGCGGTGATGGGCATGGTGAGCAGCAATTCCAAAGTGCCTTGCCGCCGTTCTTCCGCCCATAATCTCATGCCGACCGCCGGCACCAGGAACAGGTAGAGCCACGGATGCCAGCGGAAGAAGCTGAACTGAAGCGACGCTTCACCCGCGCGGAAAAAGCCGCCGAGCATGAAGGTGAAGAATCCCATCAGCAGCAGGAAGATGACGATGACCACGTAGGCGACGGGCGAGGCGAAGTAGCCGCTCAGTTCGCGCTTGGCGATGGTCCAGGTGTGTCGAATTGAATCGCTCATGAAAGTGAAAGAGACAGTTGATGGAAAAATGGGGCCGAGGGAAAAGCGGCGCTAAAGCGACCGCACTCCAAACGCTTCGCGAGTGACGAGTCGTTGGATGCTACGCGGCAGCGTTTGGAGTGCGGTCGCTTGAGCGCCGCTTTCTCCACCGCAAACAAAATAACTTCCGTGTTCATCATCACGACTGCTGTTGGCGAGAACTGCCTGCTGCCGTGTCCGGAAGCGTGATGCGCCGGAACACTTCATCGAGCCGGCCTTCCTCGGTGTGCAGTTCTTCAAATTTCCAGTTCGCTTGCGTGACGGTCTCGGCGACCGCGCGGGCGAAGATTCCGTTCTTCGATTTGTCGCTCGGATAGACGCGCGCCCAAACGACGCCCGCTTCTTCTTTGATGATGGCGGCTTTGCTCGCGCCGTTGATGCCGCCGAGCTTTTGCTTCACCGCATCGGCACCCACGCCGAGCACGCGCAGCGAAACCGCGCCCGCGACATCGGAGCGCTGCTTGAGTTCCTGCGGCGTGCCATTCGCGACGATTTGTCCGCGATCAATGATGATGGCGCGCGAGCACACGGCTTCGACTTCTTCGAGAATGTGCGTGGAGAAGATGATCGCCTTCTTCTCGCCCATGCGGCGGATGAGCTGCCGCACTTCGTGCTTTTGATTCGGGTCCAGGCCGTCCGTGGGTTCGTCCAGCACGAGAATCTCCGGGTCATGAATCACCGATTGCGCGAAGCAGGTGCGATGACGGTAGCCCTTCGAGAGCGTGTCCACGCTTTGATGCCGGACGTTTTCGAGGAAACACATTTCCACCGCCCGATCCACGGCGCGCTTCTTCGCGTCGCCGCGCAGGCCGCGCAGTTCTGCCGCGAACGAGAGGAAGCCCGAGACGGTCATGTCCGTGTAAGCAGGCGCGCTCTCGGGCAGGTAGCCGATGAGCTTCTTGGCCGCAATCGGGTGCTCGGCAATGTCATGCCCGCCGACCGTGATGCGGCCCTCGTTGGGCGGGATGAAACCGGTGAGCATCCGCATGGTGGTGGATTTGCCCGCGCCGTTCGGCCCGAGGAAGCCCAGCACTTCGCCTCGCTCGACGGTGAAGGACACGCCGTTGACGGCGCGCTTCGTGCCGAAGGTCTTGACCAAATTTTCGACTTTAATCATGGCTCGTTTGGAACCTGTGTGAACCGTTTCCGACCGGGTGAGCCGTTCGGAAGCGGGGCAGCAAATAGCAACTCAGCGCGGCCTTGTAAAGAGGCGCACGCGCCTTTCGCAGATGTGGTGTCAGGCTTCCAGCCTGACGGTGAGCCGTGGCTTCCAGCCCGGCGGAACAGAGCGGGGCGATTCGTGGCGTGCGCCAAAAATTATTCACGCGCCCTCCGCCGTCTCACACCGTTTCCGGGCGGCTGGAAGCCGGCCCTCACTGGCAGGCTGGAAGCCCGCCGCCACGAACTATTTTCTCGGTTCGCGAACGCTTGGATTTATCCGGCAGAAAAATGTTCAAAAAAATCAACGGAGCGCGGACCGCCGACTCGGCGGGGTTCATTTTTGCCTCACGCAAAGAACGCAAAGGACGCAAAGGCGGTGAGGACACCGCGCCCTCCCTGTCGTTCGCACTTCTGGTTTCATTTGTTCATCATCGGACGTGGAACAGTTCTCGTGGGAAAACTTTTCTCGCGCGGCAGTAGGCCAGCAGGCACGCGATGACATGGCTGCGCGTCAGCTTGCCCGCGTTCGCGAGACCTTGCGCCAGACGGCGGAGATTGGCCGCGGCTTCCCAGGGCGCGACGACGTTCACGAAGTTCAATCCATCCAAATCAATGAGATGCGGAGCGCCCTCGGCGGTGAAGAGTATGTTCGTCTCCTTCAAGTCGCGGTGCGTGAAGCCTTCGGAGTGCAGGTGCGCGATGAGCCGCGACATTTCGATCAGCCCGCGCTTCGGCGCGTGCGCGGCGTTGGTGGCCTGGGGAATTTCCTCCATCAGAACAAAACTGCCCGGTGGCAAACCCAGCACGCGATGATCGGCGGTGGCGAGAACGCGCGCGGTGGAGAGGCCGCACAGTTCCAGATGATAGCCTTTGAGAAAATCCCGCCGCCCGCGCGAGCCGCGCACGAGGTCTTTCACGAGGTTCATCGGCTTCTTGAAATTGTGACGCTTGAGCACCAGTCCGTCCGCCGCGCCCACGGTGGAACTGCGGCCAGCCTTCAGCACCCGGGCGCGGGCGAGAAAAGCATCCGGGTCGCGCAGCACCGCCTCGACTTCCGGCGTGAGCGCCGCGCGGCGCACTTGCCAGGAAAATTTGCCGAACTGCTTCCGCGCAAAATCGCGATTCGTCTTGAGACAGCGGCGCGCGCGTTCGGCCAGTTTGCGTTTCCGCAACTCGTGCGCGCGGCGCGCGGCCTTGGCGCTCACGGGCAGCGGCAGGGAGATGCCGAGTTGCGCCAGCAGCGTATCACGAATTTGCTCCGCCGATTCCGTCGGGGCGAGGCGGGCGCCGTAGAGATCGATCAGCCGGATTTCGCCCGTCACTTCATGGAGCAGCAGATTCGCCGGATGAAAATCGTCGTGCGACACGCCGGCCCGCGCCAGCAAGTCCACCAGTGCGATGATCGCCGGGAAAAATTTCTCGTGCCTGCGCTCGACCGGCACGCCGTCAAACGCCTCGGTGATCAGCACGCTCTCGATCAGTCCGCGCGCCGTCCAGCGTTCGCCCAGCGCCACATGACGTACCACGGGCACGCCGCGTTTCTCCAGTTCACTGGCGAGCCGCCATTCCTGCGTGGCCTGCGAATGTTTGAAAAAAAACTTGGCGGGACGCAGCGCGAACGCGCCGTGGCGGTAACGCTTCACGTAGAATGCGCGCCCGTTGACTTCGTGGCGCGCCACGAACTTGGCCCGGTCGTCTTTCACCACGGCGGCGGGCTGGGCGCGCAAGAGTTCTTCGAGCAGCGGCGCGAAGTCATCGGCCAGATGCCAGCGAAATCCATGTTGCGTCTGTCGTGTCACGCGTGGGGCGAGTTATGCCCGGCCCGCCGCGCGAACGGAAAGGAAAAGTCCGGGTGCCGGTGGCGGCGGGCCTCCAGCCTGCAAGTGAGCCGTGGCTTCCAGCCCGGCGGAGAAAAGCCTGACCGCGCGAGCGAACTCCAGATTTCCTCACCCTCGTTTAGAAGGCAGGCGCTTTTCCGGGCGGCTGGAAGCCGGCCCTCACTGGCAGGCTGGGAAGCCGGCCGCCACCGGCCGGTGAATAATTCCTGAACAACACCAGCGGCTCGATGCTTGACGCCCTGCGTGGTTCTGTTTGCATCGCCGCGCATGAGAAAAAACTCTTTCTGGCTTTTGACCATCTGCACGCTGGCCTTCGTGACCGCCGGCTGCGTGCGCACCGTGGACAACCGAAAAATGGCGGGCAACCCGCTGACCAAGGACAAAATCATCCGCGTTTATGAGCGGCCCGTGTTGCAGACCTGGGCCGCCGCGAAGGACGTGCTTTCCGCGAACGGCACGCTCATTCACGAGGACGTGATGCAGTCCACGCTAACGGCGAAGATCGACACGCGCACGGTACTCGTGAAGATCGAGGCCGTGGATGCGAAGATGACGCGTGTGACCACGCAGGTCCGCACGCGCATGAGAAATTCCGACCTCGATCTCGGCGGTGAAATCGACAAGCAGATCGCGCTGCGCCTCGCCACGGGGCAGACGCCCATGGCCGCGCCGTCCTTGTCGAAGTAATGGCGCGGCGCTGAAAGCAGCGCGCATTACCAACGTCTGCGCGGTGGCGCCTCAGGCGGCGCGATGGAGGAAGGATTGAACTTCACCACGCGCTGCTCCTCGAAGCGGCGCAGTTCCAGCTTCAGCGAGCCGAGACGCTCCCCGGCCATCTGCGAAATGGAATGGTTGGGATACAGTTCCACGATGCGTTGCAGGGTCGCGGCGGCGGCCTCGGTCTGGCCGGTGAGTTCGATTTGCAAATCGGCCAGCAGGTTCAGCCAGCGCGCGATGTGCTTGGGGGATTCACCCGGCTGGGCCACGAGCAGTTCGATTTGCTCGGCGGCGAAATCAATCCGCCCGTAGATGCGCGCGTAAAGAACGGCCAGCCGCTCGCGCGCCTCCTGATCCTGCGGATGCACTTCAAGGTGCGCGACGAGTTGCTTCGTCTCTTCCTTCGGGTCCTGCACCTTCGGCAGCAGATGCTCCTGCGATTTCAACAGGCCGAGATACTCGACGCCCGGCTTCAACTTCACCGTGGACGGCTCGCGCGCGGCGATGAGTTGTTCCGTGCTGGCCAGGTGCGCGATGCGGTTCGCGGCCACGCGCTCGAACTCGGTGTCCGGCAGCAGTTCGCGGATCTTTTCCAGCGCGCCCCGTGCGGCCTCGGCGTCCTGCGCGTATTTGAGCTGCCAGTCCGCCAGCGTGTTCAGCGCGAAGGCGAGGTTGGCCGGAGATTGTTTCGGTTGCGTGCAGAGGCGGTGCACGTCGGTCTCTGCGGCCGCGAGGTCGTTCAGATTTTCCGCGTGGATTTCGGCGATCATCATCTGGCCGGTGAAGTCGTTCGGGAATTTCTGCAACTGCTCCTGAATGGCGTAGAGCGATTCGCGAAACTTGCCACGCTTGCGCAAGCCTTCGGCGGTGGAGTAGAGCGGCACCGGGTCGGGTTCCTCGTTGCCGCCATCAAGCGCGGAGAGAATGGGGCTGAAGAGCAGATGGCCGATGCTCGGTGCCCAAACGAAGGACAGAATCACTCCCACCGCGACACAGGCGAACGGCACGACCAACGCCCCGGAGCCGCCCTTCGTATCCATGCCAAACCAAAACAACCCGCCCGCTACGACCAGCGTTACGAGCCACTTCACGACCAGCCGCGTGGGGTCTTCAGATTTTTTCAGCGCACGGACGAAGGTGTAGATGATGAGTCCAACAATTCCGAGGGCCACAAACGCAAGCAGAGCAAGGCGAAGCGGCTGCGGCATGGCTCACCTTTCAGGAAACTGAAAGCGCAGCCGGGTGCTGGTCTTAGCGCGCACGTTGCGGATTTCCATTTCGCGCACCTCCCAGCGGCCCGCGATGCGCTCGAAATCTTTGATCTCAAATTCTTTGACCAGGCCCTTGCGGTCATAAGCCTCGGCCAGGAGCACGCCGGGCGTTCCCTCCGCGCGGGCGTCCTGCGGAATCCAGGAGAGCACGTTGGAGTAGAGCGTGATATGCGCCGGGCGGCTCTCCAGCACATCGCAGCCCTGGCTCTTCCGCATCTGACGGAAAGCCAGCGACTGGGTCGGCCAGTGAAAAAATTCGAGGCCGAGATCGAGCAGCGAGAAATCGGAGCCGGCAAAACTGTTCGTCGCGGCGTCGCCAAGAAAAATCGTCAAGCGCTCGCCGTGCCGCCATTCGTATTGGTTCGGCTCGCCGGGAACGTGGCGGATGGTCAGCACTTCCACAGCCCCGTTCGTCGGACGTGCCTCGTAAATCGAAGTCCAGTTGCTGCTCGTGACGGTGACGGTGCTTTTGAGCGGCACTTCGCGCGGCGGCTGGCCGGGTGCTTTGAGTTGGAGCACGGCGGTGAGGCTCGTGTTCTCCGCCGGAGCCACGGCGCGCAATTCTCGCGCGAGCTTCTGGCCTTCGATGGGATCGTTGATGGGCATTGGCGAGGCGGCGTGGAGCGTGCCGGGCGTCAGGCCAATTGAAATCGTGGCGCAGAGAACAACCCAAGCCGCGCGGCAGCGCGGCCCTACCCCGCGTTGCGACGCGAGGCCGGTAGGGCCGCGCTGCTGCGCGGCTTCGGGTGACGACGAGAGAGCCGCGTTCATTTGCTCTCTTTGACGAGCGCGAGGGAAACAAGCTGCGCAATATCTTTCACGAAATGCGCCTTCATCGTCTTGCGCACTTCGTCGGGGACTTCGAGCCAATCGTTGCGATTGCCTTCGGGCAGCAGCACGGTCGTGAGTCCGGCGCGCGCGGCGGCCAGAATTTTTTCTTTCACGCCGCCCACTTTCAGCACGCGGCCGCGCAGGCTGATCTCGCCCGTCATCGCCACATCCGAGCGCACCAGCCGTTTCGTCAGCAGCGAGGTGAGCGCCACGGAAATCGTGGAGCCAGCGCTCGGCCCGTCCTTCGGCGTCGCGCCCGCCGGGACGTGAATGTGAATGTCCGACTTGTCGTAGTCCGTGAGGTCGATGCCCAAGCGCTTGCTCTGGCTGCGGATGAAACTCAGCGCGGTCTGCGCGCTTTCCTTCATCACGTCGCCGAGCGAGCCGGTGAGAATGAGCGTGCCTTTGCCCGGCATCCGCGTGGCCTCGATGAAAAGTATTTCCCCGCCGACCGGCGTCCACGCGAGGCCCATGGCGATGCCGTACTCGGTGATCTTCTCCGCCACCTCCGAGGTGAACTCCGGGTGGCCGAGATATTTCTGCAACGACTCCGGCGTGATGGTGATGGTGCCGCCGCGCGCGCGTGACGAGACGATCTTGCGCGCGACCTTGCGCGCCAGCGATCCGATCTCGCGTTCGAGCTGCCGCACGCCCGCTTCGTGGGTGTAATCCTGGATCAGTTTCTTGAGCGTCGGGTCGGGAAATTTCACCTCGCGCTTCTTGAGTCCGTGTTCGTCGAGCTGGCGCGGGACAAGATGGCGTTTGGCGATCTGAACTTTCTCCGGCGCGGTGTAGCTGGGAATGCGGATCACCTCCAGCCGGTCACGCAGCGCGGCGTGAATTGGATCGAGCCAGTTCGCGGTAGTGATGAAGAGCACCTGCGACAGGTCGAACGGCAAATCGAGATAATGATCGCTGAACGTGCTGTTCTGCTGCGGGTCGAGCACTTCGAGCAACGCCGCCGCCGGGTCGCCGCGAAAGTCGGAGCCGATCTTGTCCAGTTCATCAAGCAGGATGACCGGGTTGCGCGTCTCGACACGGCGCATGGTTTGAATGATGCGGCCCGGCATCGCGCCGACGTAAGTGCGGCGATGGCCGCGAATCTCCGCCTCGTCCCGCAAACCGCCGAGCGAGATGCGCGCGAACTTCCGCCCGAGCGCATCGGCCACGCTTTTGCCGAGCGACGTTTTACCCACGCCGGGCGGGCCGACGAGACAGAGGATGGGCCCTTTCAAATTGCTCTTGAGCTTGATGACCGCCAGGTATTCGAGCAGCCGGTCTTTGACCTTCTCCAGTCCGTAATGCTGCTCGTTCAGAATTTTTTCCGCCGTGCGCAGATCGAGTTTGTCTTCCGTCTTCTTGTTCCACGGCAGGTTGAGCAGCCAGTCCAGGTAGTTGCGGCTGATGGTGTATTCCGCGACGGCGGGCGGCATCTGCGAGAGACGGTCGAGTTCCTTGAGCGCAACTTTCTGCGCATCTTCCGGCAGCGGGTTTTCTTCGAGCTGCTTGCGGAGACCCGCGACTTCGCTGGCGGCGGGATCGCCTTCGCCGAGTTCGCGCTGGATGGCCCGCATCTGTTCGCGCAGGAAGAAATCGCGCTGCGTCTTGGCCATCGAACTCGACACGTCGTTCTGAATCTTCGTGCCGATCTGCACGACCTCCAGTTCGCGATCAATCATCGGGCGCAACTGCTGGAGGCGCTCCTTCACGTCCGTCGTTTCGAGCAGGCGCTGGCGGTCCTCGAGTCCGAGGTTCAGGTTCGCCGCGATCAAATCGCTCAACGGCCCCGCCGCCTCGGTGTTGACCGCTGCGATCTTCACCTGTTCCGGGATCGAAGGGGAGAGCTTGATGATCTCGCGGAACTTCTGCGCGACGATGCGGGCCAGCGCGGTGACTTCGGCGTTGTCCGCCGACTCGTCCTTCATCACGGAGAAGCGCGCGCGCAGGTAGGGTTTGCGCGCGGGAAAATCGAGCAGTTTGATGCGCCACAGCCCCTCGATGAGAATCCGGATCGTGTTGTCCGGGAACTTCAGCATCTTCAGCACGCGCGCGCCGCAGCCGTACTCGAAGAGGTCGTCGGGGGAAGGGGATTGAATCTCCGGCTTGCGTTGCAGCACCAGGCCGAGCAGGCGGTCGCCTTCCACCACGTCATCAATCAGCTTGGTGCTCTCCTCGCTCTCGACGAGCAAGGGCAGGACGATGCCGGGAAAAATAACGACGTCGGAAAGGCCGAGGATGGGGAGGGTCGTGGGGAGTTTGCGCGCGGCGCGCGTGATGGCGGTGTCGGAACTGCCGGTCGTTCCTCCTTGCCCGAGGATGTTGATCAACTCGGTGTCCGGCGTCAGCGCTTCGTCAATAGACATGTGATGGCGGCGGCCCTTGAACCCGAACGGATCTGCTACTTTATCTTGCCCGCAAAAATCGCGACGCGCTTGGCCTGGGCGATCTCGCCCTGCGGCACGTCGATGCGCAAAAATCCGTTTTGGTAAGCTGCCTTGGCCTGACTTAAATCGTATCCCGGCGGGAGTTCAATCACGCTTTGAAAGGAACCGTAGTTGATTTCCATGACGAGGAACTTGCACTTGGGCGCCCGGCAGCCGTCGGGGCGGTGGCCGGTGATGGTCAGGCGGTTGCGTTCCACGGTGAGTTCCAAATCCTCTTTGCGCATCCCGGCCAGCTCGACCTTGATGACGAGCACGTCCTCGGTGACGTAAACATCCGTGTTCGGGACCCAATGGGATTCGACGGGCTTGTCCCCGGTGCGGCCGGGGCGCCAGTTGTAGAGCGACGTGTTCACGTTTCCAACATTTGGTGCGGTTGCGGGGCGAAGCTATCTCACGCTTTCCGCGCGCGCAAGTTTGGGTTCATCTCAACTTCACGAACACGCGCGGGGTCTCGCCCTTGCGTGCATGGAAAATGATCTCGGACTTGTTGCCGCCGGCGGTCAGCGAACTGCAACCGCAGTGCGACTTGCAACCGAACCGAACCTTCCGCCGCCGCACGCGTCCCCACACGAGCAACGCCGCCGCCGTGGCGACGATGAGGAGTGCGAGAGGTTGCTGCCAGTCCATGCGGTGCGAACATAGCCACGAAGCGCGGGAGCGCAAGGGAGGGAATTTTACGAGCGAGGGTTTGTGTAACGCGACGGTGAAAAATCCCAAATCCCAAACTCCAAACAAACTCCAATCTCCAAATTCCAATCGGTCTCCCGGCGAGAGACGGCTCTGAGCCGCACCCCTAGAGGCCGGAACTTTTTAACCACGGATGGACACGGATAAACACGGATGAAGAAACTGCCAGAGCCTTTTTCCGGCGGTCATCAAACTATCGGCACCGTCGGCCATCACGGGTAAAGCCCCCTCCGTGTTCATCCGTGTCCATCCGTGGCTGAAAAATTTCCCCTACGTTCCGACTGCGAGGCATGCGAATTCACCAACGGCCGTCTCCGATCGTGGCGGTTGGAATTGGGAGCTTGGTCACGGGAGTTTGTGGGGAGTTTGGGTTTTGAGAGTGGGAGTTTTTCACCTCTCGAATTGCCCCTTGCTCGCGCCCTTTCCCCTCCGTATCACTTCCGCCCCTTATGAATTACAAGATTTCGCAACGCGCCGCTTCACTCGCGCCTTCGCTCACGCTGGCCATTGACTCGAAGGCCAAGGCGATGAAAGCCGAAGGCCTCGACGTCGTTGGTTTCGGCGCGGGTGAGCCGGACTTCGACACGCCGCGTCACATCAAGGACGCCGCCATCGATGCGCTTAATGCGGGCTTCACCAAGTACACGCCGTCGAGCGGCATCCCGGAATTGCGCCAGGCCATCGCCGACAAGTTCAAACGCGAGAACGGCCTGAGCTACAAGCCCTCGCAGATCATCGTCTCCTGCGGTGGCAAGCACTCGTGCTACAACGTCATCCTCGCGACGTGCGAGGCGGGCGATGAAGTGATCATCCCCGCGCCGTACTGGTTGAGCTATCCCGAGATGGTCAAGCTCGCGGGCGCGACACCGGTGTTCATCAACACCACGGACAAGACCGAATTCAAAGTCACGCCCGAGCAACTGCGCGCCGCCATCACGCCGCGCACGCGACTGTTCGTGTTAAACTCTCCGAGCAATCCCACCGGGACCGTGTACACGCCCGCCGAGATCAAAGCCCTCGGCGATGTTTGCGTGGAAAAGGGCGTGCTCATCATGAGCGACGAGATTTATGAGCACCTGCTCTACGACGGCGCGAAGCACCAGAGCGTGGCGAGCTTTTCGCCGGAGCATCAGGCGCATACGATCATCGTCCACGGTTTCGCGAAGGCGTGGAGCATGACGGGCTGGCGCCTGGGCTTCCTCGCCGCGCCCGAGCCGATTGCGAAAGCGATTGATGCGATTCAATCGCACAGCACGAGCAACCCGACGAGCTTCGTGCAGAAAGGGGCGGTCGCTGCGCTCACCGGCTCGCAGGAACATCTGAAAAGCTGGCTGCCCGAGTACGACCAGCGCCGCACCTACGCGCACGCGAAGCTGAACTCCATTCCCGGCCTCTCCTGCGTGAACTCGAAGGGCGCGTTCTACCTCTTCCCGAACATCTCGCAGACCGGCCTCAAGTCCGCCGACTTCTGTGCGCGCCTCCTCGAGTCCGAACAAGTCGCGGCCGTCCCCGGCATCGCCTTCGGCGCGGACGACTACTTGCGCATCAGCTACGCCACCAGCCTCGCGAACATCGAGAAGGGATTGGACCGCCTCGACAAGTTCGTGCGCGCGCTGAAGCCCTAAGCGTGGCCGTGACTTGGGATGGGGAGCTTCGAGCGGCGGTCAGTAGTTATTGCGGCGCTGCCGGGCCTCGCACCGGCTATTCACTTGACCCGACCCAAGTTTGAAACGATAAAAACGCGCCGTTGAGAAAAGCAGTTCCCAAAAACGGCAACGGCAGGAGAGATGGCTGAGTGGTCGAAAGCGACGGTTTGCTAAATCGTTGTACGGTTAACTCCGTACCGAGGGTTCGAATCCCTCTCTCTCCGCCACTCCCTCGCTCCGAGGTTGCCCTCGTAATCTTAATCCTACTCTTAATCTTCCTCCGCCCTTTAACGTCGCTCCCGTCGCATGAACATTCATCATCTCGAGCTGTTCTATTACGTCGCGAAACACGGCGGCATTGCCGAGGCCGTGCGCAAGATGCCCTACGGCATCCAGCAGCCCGCCATCAGCGTGCAACTTATCCAGTTGGAACAATCGCTCGGCACTACGCTCTTTCGCCGGCGGCCTTTTGAACTCACCAAGCCGGGGCGCGAGTTGTTCCAGTTCATCGAGTCGTTTTTCTCCGGCACGGATGAAATCGAGGCGCGCATTCGTGGCGAAAGTGAGACATCCATCCGCATCGGCGCGTCGCAAATCGTGCTGCGCGATTACCTGCCCAAAGTCCTGAGCGCCGTGCGCAAGAAGGTGCCGCAACTGCGCGTGGCGTTGCGCGAAGGTTTTCCCCAGGATCTGTTGCAAGCGGTGGACGATGACGAGATTGATCTCGCCATCACCTCCATCGATCCGCGTCCGCCGGCGGGTTTCCGCAAAGCCCTGCTTGCAAAGCTGCCGCTCCAACTGCTCGTGCCAACCAACAGTTCCATTGTCAGCGCCGACGCTTTGTGGAAAGACGCGCGAGTGGATCAATCATTGATCGCACTACCGGCGGGCGAGCCGAGTTGCCGGATTTTTCAGAAAGAACTTTCGCGCCGCCGTGTCGAGTGGACGCCTACCATCGAGGTGAGTTCGCTCGAACTCGTGGTGGCCTACGTGCGCGAGGGCCTTGGCGTTGGACTCTCCGTGGCTGCGCCCGGCCCCGCGCCGGAAGGTGTGCGCGCGCTCCCGCTGAAAAATTTCCCGCCCGTCACCATCGCCGCCGTCTGGCGCAAGGTGCAAACGCCCGCCGCCAAGCTCCTCGTGCAGAAACTTTCCGAACTCGCCACGGCCTTGCGCCGCGATTGAGCGCCTGCATCGCCCGCGCAAGTCTATCAATTTCCTGCCTCGCCCCGCGCCGGTCTAGCGTCACCGCCAGAAAGGTGACGTATGATTTTGCTTCTGATCGGCGTGGCGGCGGGGTTCATCGCGATCGAGCGCGTGTGGCCCGCCCGGGCCATGCCGACTGTGCGCTGGTGGTGGTGGCGCGTGATTTTCGTCAACGTGACCCAGGCCGGCATCGTCCTGCTCGCCGGCCACACCTGGGACCGTTGGATGCAAGGCTGGTCGCTGCTGCGCCTGCGCGATCACCTCGCGGACTGGCCGAGTGCGGGCGTGGCTTACCTCGTCTCCTGCTTCTTTTATTACTGGTGGCACCGGCTGCGCCATGAGTCGCAGTTGTTTTGGCGGCTCTGCCATCAATTGCATCACTCGCCCCGGCGCATCGAACTCGTCACCAGCTTCTACAAGCATCCTGTGGAAATTACCCTCAACTCCCTCCTTTCCTCGGCCATTGTCTATCCGCTCCTCGGATGCAGTCCGGCGGCGGCGGCCCTTTACACGCTGCTCACGGGCGTGGCGGAATACTTCTACCATTGGAACATCCGCACGCCGCACTGGCTCGGCTGGCTCGTGCAGCGGCCCGAGTCGCACCGCGTCCATCATCAGCACCAACGCCACACGAACAACTACGCGGACCTGCCCGTCCTCGACTGGATGTTCGGCACGCTGGAGAATCCACGGCACGAAGTAGCCTGCGGTTTCGAGCCGGAGCGCGAGCAGCGGTTCGGAGCCATGCTGGCGTTCAAGGATGTTCATGCCGCCCCGGCCCCGGGCACGTCTCCGACTTGCATCGGCTGCCGCAAACGTTGGATTTGTGCGGCCACCAACGTCACGGGCACGCCACTGCCCCAGCCATGAATCCTTCCACAAACCAGCATCGGTCAACGCGCCGGCGCAACCTGGCCGCGCTGGCCCTCGGTTTGTTCGCAGGCATTTCGATGCTCGGCGATCTGCTGCACGTTCCCGCGCTCAAAGCGATCGGCCTGGCCTCGGTCGTGGCGCCCTGCCCGAAAGTCTTCTGCGATACGAAAGAACTGGAGGCGTTCGCTTCGGAATTTTTTCTGCGCTTCGAGACGAACGGCGTGACCAACCAATTGAAGCTGACTCCGGAACTTTACGCGAAACTCGACGGCCCGTACCACCGCCGCAACGTCTATGGTGCCGCGCTCTCCTTCGCGCCGCGTCTGCACGAACCGCTCTGGCAGGCCGTGTTCGCCTACGCGCTCGGCCCGCAAGGACCGATGCGCGTCGAACTCGGCCTGCCCGCGAAAGCCACGAATGTGGTCGTACTGATCCACACACGAACCCGGGGGCGGGCCGACGTATGGGAACTGGCTTCACCATGAAACAAACCAAACCACTCTCCGCCTGGCAGTTCACGGCGTTCCGGATCATTTTCGGCGCGTATCTGTGCCTGCACTTCGCACAGCTTCTGCCCTGGGCGAATGAACTCTTTGGGAGCGGCGGCGTCCTCGGTGATGCACGGCTCAATCCGCTGCACGGACTGTTTCCCAATCCGCTGGCCTGGATTCACTGGCCGCAATTCCCCGCCGTGTTCGTGACCGGCCTGATGCTCGTCGCGCTCCTCTTCACGGCCGGATTCTACCGGCGCAGCAGCTCGCTGTTGCTCTGGTTTGGCTGGGCCTGCCTGTTCCATCGGAACAACCTCCTCGCCAATCCGGGCATTCCCTACGTCGGATTGCTGCTCGTGCTGTGCGCGCTGGTGCCCCCGGGCGAGCCGTGGTCGCGGCCACGACGGGCCGGCCTGGAACCGTGGGTCATGCCGGCGTTCATCTACTGGTGTCCCTGGCTGCTGCTCGCCGCCGGATACACTTACAGCGGAGCGTGGAAACTTTTCAGCCCGAGCTGGGTTGATGGATCGGCGCTGGTGCATCTGATGGAAAACCCGCTGGCCCGTCCCGGCCCGGTGCGTGATCTGTTCCTGCAACTGCCGTCTCCATTTCTCAAGGGTCTGACCTGGCTGGCTCTCGCGGGTGAAGTTTTTTTCCTGCCGCTCTGCCTCACTCGGCGTGGGCGTCTCGTCGCATGGCTCTGGATGGTCGCGATGCATCTGGGAATTCTTCTGGTGGTGGACTTCGCGGATCTCACGTTCGGCATGCTAATGGTCCACTTGTTCACCTTCGATCCTGCCTGGCTGCCGCCACGCGCAGCGAAGGCGCTTGTGCTGTTCGATGGCGAGTGCGCCATGTGCCATCGCTGGGTGCAATTCATCGGCGTGGAAACTCCATCGCCAAACTTCACCTTCGCCCCGCTCGGTGGCGAAACAGCCCGAGCCATTCTCCCGCGTCACCAACTCGCCGCCGGCTTCAGTGACGGCATCGTCTTCATCGAACACTTTGAGGGCCACGAACGCGCGTTCACCAAGTCTTCCGCCGTCCTTCGCATCTTGGATGCGCTGGGTGGATTCTGGCGTGTGGTGAGCTGGCTGCGAATCCTCCCCGTTTCCGTGCGTGATCAAATTTATGACGGCGTCGCGCGACATCGCCTGCGCTGGTTTGGAAAACAAAACGCCTGCTCGTTCACCTTGGCGTCGCGTTTTCGAGTGCTGCCGTAGATGTTGAAGTGACCTACGAAGGAGCGCGGGCTATTCCGGGACTGCCCTGTCCCTGTCCTTGAAGCACGCGCACGCGCACAGCGCGCCCTCCCACTCATGCGCCCGCCTGCTGAATGCGGGCCAGGTTTTCATCGAGGCGTTTGGGAGAAACGGGCTGCGCCGTTCCCAACTCCTGCGCGAAGAGCGAGACTTTGAATTCCTCGATCATCCAGCGGAACTCTTGCATGGCCTGATCCGCTTCGGCAGAACGCGGCGGCGCGGCTCGTAATTTCCTCCACGCCTCCTGATACGGCGCAAGCTGGCGGGCGCGCTCCTGATCTTTGGCGGGATTCAACGCCGCGCGTTCGAGGCGGGTGAGCAGCGCCTTGAGGTAGCGCGGCAGGTGCGGCAAGCGGTCGAAAGGAATCTCTTCGAGAAAGCGCGGCGGCAGCAGCGCGGTTAGTTCGCTGGTCAAGGGGTGACCGCCGGTGGGTGCTGCCGGCGCTGGCGCACCAAGTAGGCTGAACTGATTCAACGTCTTGGGACGTGGCGGTGCGGCGGTCACGACCGGACCGAGGCGCAACTGCACTTGCTGGCGCAGTTGGAGAATTTGTCCCACACGTTCGATGAACGGCGGCACCAATCCGGGCAGACGGCTGCGCGCGCTGTCCACCGCGTTTTGGAAATGAACCCCGCTCAAAGCAGTCAGCGGCTCGCCAGGCAGCAGGTGCCGCTTCAGATGTTCGAGCGCCGTTTCGCGCAAGAGGTCGCCATCACCGAGCGGCGCGTAGAGCAGTTCAAACGGCTTCAAGGCGCGCAAATCTTTTTCGATCCACGCGAGGTCTTTCTCAATCGCCAGTTCCACCAGCCGTTGCACGCCGTGAACGCTCGCGGAGCGCGCGGCGTCCTGACTGCGGAAGAGGCGGACGTTCACGTTGCCCGCCTCGAAGTGTAGGCCCGGCCAGCCATAAAGCGGCAGCCCCGGTCCTTCGCTCACGGTGACGCGCTCCGGCAAATCACCACACGTCCAGCCGCGCAGATCGAAGCGTTCCCACTGTTGCGCGACGCGTTGCCACGCGGCCGGTTCCTGCGCGGGTTCAGTTTTTACCTGCGCCAGTTTTCTGCGGAGCGATTCCAGATCGCGCCCCGTGCCGAGCTTCTTCTGATCGTGGCCGACGATCTCAATGCGTGGGCGCAGATGATTCGGCAGCGCGTCGGCAGGCCACGCGGAAGCCGGCACCGGCACGCCGTAGCGCTCGTGCAGAAAGCGCCCGAGGTCCGCGAGGAACGACTGACCGGTGGGCTGAAAGTCGCGCACGATCTCCACGACCTTCGGCGGGAACGGCATCAGTTCCCGGCGAATGGACTTCGGCAGCGCGCGCAGCAGCGTACTGATTTTTTCCTCGCGCAAACCAGGCACGGCCCATTCGAGCAACGAGGCGGAAGCCGTGTGCGCGAGACTGAACGGAAGCTGGATGGTCACGCCATCGTGGTCCTCGCCGGGCGCGTAAGCATAGGCCAGCGCGACGGGCTGGCCGCTCACCGGCAGCGCGTCGGGGAACGCCTCGGTGTCGTAACTGGCGACCGGACCACCCGCGAGATCAGCCTCGTGGATGCAGAGAAAGTTTGGATCAGTTTGCTCACGGACCAGGCGTTGCAAGTCGTGCGTGGAGGAAATGTTCTCCAGATGCTTCGCGTAAAAGTCGAACAGCGCCTGATCCAAATCCGCGAAGTCGGAACGGCGGACGCGCGTCTGCCAGTTTTCAATTTTCTGGCGCACGGCGCGGTTGTGGTCGAGGAAGTGATGAGCGGAGTTCGCGTTGCGAGCGGGAGCCGAAAGTTCAGTTTCGTCGTCATCCATCTCGGCTGTCAGCGTGGACACGCGCGAGCCGCGCGGCACGTTCTTCGGCACCAGGTCATCTTCCACCAACGCCGAACGGATAAAAATCATCGTGGCGTCCGGCGCGTTGATGTTGCCGTAGGCGACCTTGCGCCGCTGCACTTCCAGGCCGTGCAGCGTGATGACTTCCTCAACGAGCACGCGCCCGGCGCTGGCGCTCCAGTGCGGCGCGAGATGCGCGACTTTGCAGCAGTGCGGCGCGAGTTGAAAAATCCACTGCGGATCAATTCCGGCCAGCGTGCGCGCAAAGAGTTGCGAGGTCTCGACGATCTCGCCGGCAACGATCCACTGCGGCTGAGTCGAACGCGGCTTGGGCGCGGATGGCGCGGGCTTGGGGCCGTGCTTCTTCACCAACTCACCGCGTTCAAACAAAGCCGAGCCGGGAAAGACATTCAGCAGACGGTTGCCTGCGGCCTTGTAGCTGTTGCGCTCCTCGCGCCGCGCGACGTGCCCGGTCAGCCCGGCGAGAATGGAGCGGTGGATGGCGTCGTAGTCGGCGGGACGCTCGTTCAGCTTCATCGTGCCGAGATTTTCCAGCGCGCCGTGCAATTGCGTGTAGAGGTCCTGCCACTCGCGCATCCGCAGGTAGGAGAGGAAGTGCTGACGGCAAAACTTTCGCCGCGCGCCCTGCGTGCGGAGCTTGTCCCACTGGTCGTGAACGGCGTTCCAGATGTTGAGCAGCGCGAGGTAGTCGGACTTTGGATCGTTGAATCTCCGGTGCGCGGCTGCGGCGGCTTCGCGCTGATCGAGCGGACGTTCGCGCGGGTCTTGAATGCTCAGTCCGGCGGCGATGATGAGCAGTTCGCGCGTGGCGTGCTCGTGCTGCGACTGGAGCAGCATCCGGCCAATGGTCGGGTCCACGGGCAGTCGCGCCAGGTCGCGGCCGAGCGGCGTGAGTTCGCGCTGCTCGTCGAGCGCGCCCAGTTCCTGAAGCAGCGCGAAGCCGTGCGCGATGGACGCGGGCGCCGGCGGTTGGACGAACGGAAATGTTTCCACGTCGCCGAGGCCAAACGCCTTCATGCGCAGAATGACTTCCGCGAGATTGGCGCGCTGGATTTCCGGCGGCGTGAACGGCGGACGCGCGTTGAAATCTTCTTCCGAATAAAGCCGGATGCAGACGCCCGCTTCGATGCGCCCGGCGCGGCCCTTGCGCTGATTGGCGCTACTCTGCGAGATGGCTTCCACGGGCAGCCGACGCGTGCGCGTGCGCGGATTGTAGCGGCTGATGCGCGCCAGTCCGGCGTCAATGACGTAGCGGATGCCGGGAATGGTCAGCGAGGTTTCAGCGATGTTGGTGGCGATGACAATTTTGCGGCGTGGCGAGTTGGAGAACACGCGCTGCTGATCACCCGCGCTCAAACGACCAAAGAGCGGAATGACTTCCGCCTCGCCGGAGAAACGGCCTTCAAGCTGATCACTCGTCTCACGAATGTCGCGCTCGCCCGGCATGAAAATGAGCACGTCGCCGAAATGAGTTTCCATCAGGATGCGCTCGGTCGCCTCCACCGCCGCGTCCACAAAGCTGATGTCGCCGCGTTCCTCCGAGTCCGCATCGAGCGGCTGATAAATCACCTCGACCGGATGCAGCCGCCCGGAGACTTCGATGATGGGCGCGTCGTCGAAGTGCCGCGAGAACGCCTGCGTATCTATGGTCGCGGAGGTGACAATGAGTTTGAGATCCGCGCGGCGCACGAGCAGCCCCTTCAAGTAGCCGAGCAGAAAATCAATGTTCAGCGAACGCTCATGCGCTTCGTCCAGGATGATGGCGTTGTATTCGGCCAGCGTCGGGTCGCCCTGCGTCTCGGCGAGCAAGATGCCGTCCGTCATCAGCTTGATGTAAGTGTGCGCGCTGGAACGGTCATCGAAGCGGATTTTGCAGCCCACCTCGTGACCCCAATTCACGTTCAACTCTTCCGCGATGCGCTGCGAGATGGAGAGCGCGGCGACGCGGCGCGGCTGCGTGCAACCAATCATCGCCTCGATGCCGAGTCCGGCTTCGAGGCACATCTTGGGAATCTGCGTGGTCTTGCCCGAGCCGGTTTCGCCCGCGATGACCACGACCTGATGTTTGCGAATCGCCGCCACGATCTCGTCCTTGCGCGCCGTGATCGGAAGATCGGGCGGGTAAGTGACGCGCGGCACATTGATGCGCCGGGCTTCGCGCAAGGCGATGGAGGAACGCACTTCATCGAGAATGCGCCGCAGCAACGCCTCATGCTTGTCGGGATGATGACGATCCTTGAGCAACCGCACGAGCCGCGAGCCGAGCCGCACCCAGTCGTGCAGCAGACATTGCGGCAGTAGCGCCTTCAGTTCTTCAATCCGATCATCAGCCATGCAAAGGCTGGGCATGGTGAAGGAGACGAAACCAAGACGCGAGCAGAACGACTGGATGGGGTGTGATTGGAAGTGGCGGGTTGGAGCGCGGGCGTCCCGCCCGCCCGAATGGAACCACGAGCCGTTCCGCCCCGACCGTGTGGAGAGTCCGGAAACCTTCTGCGCGATCCGGTGGGCGAGACGCCCGCGCTCCTGCTTGGGTGTCCGCCTCTTTGAATCACACCCGGCTGGATGGTCGTGGTATAGTTTGAAAATGTCCGTGCGACTCAACTCTGGTGAAGTTCAGCAAGTCCGTGGCGCGTGTCAGTTTCCGATGAAAAAAGAGAGTGAAGATGGGACGGAGCGGCTGCTACGGTGCGGACATTGTGAACCGGCCCATGCGTTGAATGAAACCGAGGCTCTACCTTGAAACTACCATTCCCAGCTATCTGGTCGCGCGACGCAGTAGCGACCTGAGGCTGGCTGCGGATCAGGAAACCACGCAGCAGTGGTGGGAATCCGAGCGGCATGATTTTTTGCTCTACATCTCCACCGCCGTCTTGAAAGAGGTGCGCCGGGGCGATCCCGCCTACGCAGCAGCTCGCGAGGCGAAGCTGGCCGGGGTTCAACTCCTGGGCGATATGCCCGAGGCCAACGAGCTGGCCAGGCGTTTGTTGCGGGACGACATCATTCCCGCCGTGGCTGCGGACGATGCCACACACGTCGCTTTGGCGGCGGCTCACCAGATGGATTTTTTGCTCACTTGGAACTGCCGACACATCAACAACCACCACATTCGCGCCCGTATTCGACGGGCGTGTGAATCGGTGGGGTTTCCGTGTCCGGACATTTGCACACCGGCTGAATTGATGAAACTCTGAGCCATGCAAGAGAACGAAATCCTCGCGGAAATCCATCGTATCCGTGCTGAACACGCCCGGGAATGTAACTACGATGTTGACGTCATCTTTGCCGAGATGCGCGAAGACCTCAAACGACTGGAAGCCGAGGGCTGGAAAGTCGTCTCGCCCGCGCCTCGTGAAAAGGAAACCGCATGCGCCCTGCGGGACGAGCCGCCGAAAAAGTAGCGCTGCGGAGCGCGGACCGCCGAGTCCGCGTGTTTATTTCATCTCGGAATCCGCCCGTGATTCGCGGCGGCAGGAACGCGCGGACTCGGCGGTTCGCGCTCCGATGATTTTCCGATGAAAAAAGAGAGTGAAGATGGGGCGGGACGGCTGCTACGGTGCGGACCTTGTGAACCGGCCCATGCGCTGAATGAAACCGAGGCTCTACCTTGAAACCACCATTCCCAGCTACCTCGTGGCGCGGGAGAGCCGGGACGCCATCCTGCGCGGCCAGCAGGTCGCCACGCGGAAATGGTGGGACGAGCGGCGGAGCGATTATGAACTGTTCGCCTCCGAGTTTGTGGACCTCGAAGCCGGACGTGGAGATGCGAAAATGTCGGTGGCCCGCGCTGCGGCGCTGCATGGTTTGCCGCGGCTGGCGGCGACGGAAGACGTCCGCGATCTTGCCGCCGAGATTCTCCGCACGGGCTTGATTCCCGCTCAAGCCGAAGTGGACGCCTCGCACATCGCGGTGGCCGCCGTGCATCGGATGGATATTTTGCTGACCTGGAATTGCACGCACATCCATAACATTGCCATCAGTCGGCGGATCGAGCGCATCTGTGCGGGGGCGGGCTGGCTCTGTCCCGCCATTTGCACCCCGTTCGATTTGCTGGAATCCTGAACCATGAAACCCAACCCAATCCTGACCGAAATCCGCCAGACGCGCGATGACCTCGCGCGCGAGACCGGCTACGACTTGCAGCGCCTCTTCGATTACGTCCGCACGCGTGAGCGTGAAGCGGCCACGCGCGGCGTGAAGTTTGTCTCTCCTCCGCCCCGCGAAAAGGAAACCTCTTACGCCCTGCGTGAAGAACCGCCGAAAAAGTAGCGCGTGTTGGAGCGATGGTGGGGCGGCACTCCATCTGGCGCGTCTTGGATGAACCGCCATCCGAAAGCGGCGCTAAAGCGACCGCACTCCAAACGCGATTGCGAGGCACTGGACGCCACGAACGACGCGGAGCGTTTGGAGTGGCGTCGCTTTAGCGCCGCTTTTCTTCACGCCTACAACGCAACAGTCCCTGGGAGCGACACCGGCAAGATGCACCCTCACTCCATTTCCGGCTGAATTTCACGCTTGCAGGCGCTGTTCATGGGAATAGCCTCCGGCGCATGAAACTCCTGCCTGGCTTTTCCATTGGATTGATTCTCGCTCTGGCTTTTCTCCCCGTTCACGCGCAGGTCAACAGCGGGAGCGATGGACACGACGGCGCGTTCCACCCGACCACGAACACCGTCATCAACATGGCCGACCACCCGGATGGGATTTATCACTACACGTCCGTGAACATTCCCGCCGGAGTCACCGTGTCATTCATTCCCAACACGAATAACTCGCCGGTGGTGTGGTTGGTGCAGGGCGATGCTGTGATAAACGGAATTGTGGATGTCTCTGGAAAAAGTGGCAACGGCAACGGTGTGATCGGCGGTATCGGCGGACCTGGAGGGTGGGCTGGCGGTAACGGCGGAACCTTCCCAAGTCCAGGCCAAGGACCAGGTGCCGGATCTGCGGGAAATGGATATCCGATTCCCGGAGGACAGGCTTCATTTGGAACAATAGGAAGTCAGTCGGGGCCGTCGCTCGCGGGTTACCTAGGACAAGCCGCTCCCGGAGTGGCCTATGGAAACAAATTCACAATTCCTCTCGTCGGCGGATCGGGAGGAGGGG